>JAEEGF010903259.1_pt1 | contig 53401 bp, 45 predicted proteins | sample 9134171 | NCBI WGS metagenome assembly JAEEGF01 (sample SAMN16246542, study PRJNA631951) | gut metagenome | biome: gut microbiome; feature: rumen; material: AP-attached | host: Bos | place: Iran: Karaj | collected 2018-10 | reverse complement strand
CCAAGGCTGAAAAGTATTAATATCATGGAGAGGATGCACGAAAATGAATGATTTCATTGTCAACATTATCCACCGCCCGGAGCTGGCGCCTGAGTATGCGGAGAAGGTGACGGGCAGCGGGAAGAAAGAGAATATCGGAAGGTCTGACCTTCGGGATGAGTCGCTGGACATCTTCCGGTTCCAGCAGGAAACGGCGCATAAGAATGGACTGAAAACAACGATCCAGATGACTTATGCGTCCATGTTCTCAGACGAGGCGGTCAGCCTGGCGAAGGAGCATCATGAGAAGTACGGCGATGAGATCGGTCTGTCTCTTCTGGGGCTTCCCTGTCCGCAGTTTCGGGAGAAGTATCATACAAGAGAGTTCTGCATCTGGATGTTTTCCATGGAAGACAAAAAGTCTATAGTGGATGACGTCTTCGGAAAGTTTTATGAGACCTTCGGGTTCTATCCTCAGTCTACGGGTTCTTATTATATGGATGCGGAGCTCATAAATTACATCAAAGAAAAGTATCCTTCCGTGGTATGCGCCGTAGCTACATGCTGGGAGGAAGGCCCCAAAGCCTACCACACCTGCAACAACAGCTGGTACACCTTTATGGACGGTGGCCCCTGGGCGCCCTGGATCCCTTCAAAGGTAAATACCCACGCTCCCGCAAAGGATGGAAGCGAGGATTCGGGAATAGTTGCCATACCCCATCTTTCAAGAGACCTTATCGCCTGCTATGACGGAAACGGTTCAAACTTCGGCACACATCCCCAGAACGTTCTTCGAGGAATGAGCTACGACAGCAAGACATGGGAGTATCCGTATCTTTACAATCTCATCGATCAGTACAGATATCAGGCAAAGTTCAACAACGGATACTCATACAACATGATGTTCGTCGGCCCCGGCTGGATGAACAAGATGGGCAGATGGGAAGCACCCTATGAGCTTTTGCTAAAGTCTTATGAAGACGGCTGCGCATACTACGGGAAGCTTAAAAAGGAAGGCGCGCTCTGCGACATGACCATGGCGGAATTTGCCGCTTACTACCGCGAAAAGAAGACCTACACAGAGCCCGAATGCGCGCTTTGGAGAGATATCCTCTACGGAAGCGACAAGCAGCTCTTCTGGTACTGCGACCCCTTCATGAGAGCATGTGTAAACATGGATCAGGGCGGCGCCATCGTGGATCTGCGTCCCTATGCTGCAAAGCTTGAATGGCCTGTGGGCATCGGAACAGAGCATATCGTGGATGCAAGCTATCCCTTCCTTATCCAGGAAAAATACCGCGCAGGTTACTTTACGCACTATGCGGGTGAAGGTACCATACGTTCTGCAAAGGTATGCCATGGCGGCGAAGAAGTCGACCTTGCGCTCTGCCGCACCAAGGCTCACTTTTCAAAAGAAGGAAATGACCGCATCCTCACACTTGACCCCGTGGATATCGAATTTGCGGACCTTACCGTAAAGCTTCAGACCGTCATCACATTCACAGAAGGCAGCAGCAATATAAAGATAGAGCGAAAAGTCTTGGAGATGTCCGATGAATCGGCGGAAGTTACCATAAACGAATACATGGTCGGATGCTACGGCACAACGGAATATACAGAGGATATGTCGTCGCTTACCTTAAGACTTAGCGGAAGCGAAAACAAAGAATTAAAGTATGAATACAAGTGCCGCGAGGAAAGCCTTGCGGGCGCACAGAGCGCTTCATGCTCACTTCCTCCCATAAAGACCAAAGTTACACTTACATGCGAAGGAAGTGAAAAATGCGGCTACTTTAAGGAAGGCTACGCATTCAGCCCTATGTTCACAATAGGCTATACCGGAAAGCTTGAAAAAGGGGAGGTGTTTAAGACATGGCTCAGTCTGGAAAGGGAAGATTGAATTACAGATGCCCGTCCTGCTTTATGAGGGATCTGGACATAGATATGTTTTATGACAAGGACAAAAAGGAATTCTACTGCATACGCTGCCAGTACACGGGAACGGAAGAGGATGTCTTAGAAAAGAACGAGATGATCCGCTTCAGATACCGCGACATGCATAAGCGCTATGCAATGGAGGACTTTGAGAAATTTGACTGATTATAAATAGGATATATGGGGCTGTAAAAAAACAGCCCCGTATATATTTTGGAGGTTATATGGAGCCCTGGATAATAGGAATGGATATTTCCACGCTTCTTGAGGTGGAAAAATGCGGCGGAAAGTATTATAATAACGGAGTGGAAGAAGATGCCCTTAAAATACTTCACGCTTACGGCGCAAATATGGTAAGGCTTCGTCTCTGGAACGATCCTTTTGATGAAGAAGGAAATTCCTACGGAGCCGGTACATGCGACCTTAAGACAGTCCTCACGCTTGCCCGCCGCGCTAAGGCAGCCGGCATGGACTGGCTTTTGGATTTTCATTACAGCGATTTCTGGGCGGACCCCGGAAAGCAGTATCCGCCAAAGGCATGGGCAGGATATGACCTGGCGGAGATGAAGGAAGCTGTATACGATTACACGCTTTCCGTAATAGAAGAATGCGCACGTAAGGGCCTGATGCCCGGCATGATAGCCATCGGAAACGAGCTGTCAAACGGCATGCTCTGGCCGCTTGGCAAGCTTCCCGAATACAAAAATCTTGCGGAGCTCATATCCGCAGGAATCAGGGCGGCAAGGAAAGCGGCCGCCGGCGTTCCCGTAATGATACATCTTGACAACGGAGGCAACAACGAGCTCTACCGCAGGTGGTTTGATAATTACCTTTCAAACGGCGGCGAGGACTTTGACTGCATCGGCCTTTCATACTATCCTTTCTGGCACGGTTCTTTGGAAGACCTTCGAGGTAATATGGCCGATGTCTCCGAAAGATACGGAAAGCCCCTCTACATAGCCGAAGTATCCATGGGCTTTACACTGGAGGATTATGCGGCCTATGAAGGCCTGGCCGCAGATGAAAGAAATGGATACGCCACAAGACCGGAGGTTGTTGCAAAGGTTCCTTATCCCATGACAAAGGAAGGCCAGACCGCGTTTATGGAGGATTTCATAAAGACTATCCGAAGCATAAAAGGCTGCAGAGGTTATTTCTACTGGGAACCCGCCTGGCTTCCGAGACCCGGCAGCGGCTGGGCTACCCCCGCGGCCATAAAATATATGAACGAAAAGGGAAAGCCCGGCAACGAATGGGCAAACCAGGCGCTATTTGACTACGACGGGAATGCTCTTCCCGCGCTGAAAGTACTGAAAAACTGATAGGGAATGAATATGGCAAGAGGAAAAAGAACATTTACACTTCCTACGGTCTCTGCCGCAGGGCTCAAAAGATTTGCTTTTGCAAACATGCTCATCTGGCTTGCAGGCCTCTTTATCTTCGAAAAAGGCTTGCTGCATGGCAACGAATACAGCTTAAAAGAGCTTCAGGAAATGATGGGCTCAGACGCCGCGTTAGCGCGCACCATCATTTTGGCAATCGCTTTGCAGATGATCGGCGGCATCGCCTTCCCCGTGTATGCATACCTCACCGTTATGAGCTTTGAAAAGACAAAGTCCGTAACGGACTATCTCGGAAAGATCGCCATGACCGCCATTCTTACCGAGGCCTTCTGGGATTATGCCATGGAAGGCAGTTTCTTTTCGCTTGAGACCCAGAACCCTCTTTTTACGGTCATTCTATCGGTCGTCTGCCTTATCATCATGAAATACATAGACGAAAAGGTCAAAGACGGCAGGATCTTTTACAAGCTCGGCACCATGCTCATATCCATCCTTTGGGCAATGCTTCTAAGAACCTACGGCGGCACCACCTTCATCCTCCTTGTATCCGTCTTCTACCTTTTGAAGGATAAAAACGGCCTCAAATGCTTCCTTGGCATGATGATCACCATAGCCGGCCCCTTCCTCGGCCACGGCTCCTTCCTCGGCGTCGTTTCCTTCTATGGCATCTACTGCTTCAACGGAAAAGAGCGCGAAATGAAAGAACACCCCGCCTTTTACTATATCGCAACCGCGCTTGCGGTGGTCGTGCTCGGCCTTATCGCAAGGCTCGCGTTTTAAAAAATGAGACCCGGGGACGGGGTCACAGTCTCAAAAATGAGACCTGGGGACGGGGTCACAGTCTCAAAATATGTATTGACTAATTTCGCATCAGGGTATAGAATATCCTCACAATCAAATATCCGGGGAGCCAAGTGGCTGAGAGGAGGACTTTTCGTCCTCGACCCGCAGACCTGATTTGGGTAATGCCAACGTAGGGAAGATCAATATGGCATGCCGCAGTCTTTGCGCGGCAGGCGTTGTTATAGTATTTTCGGCAGGCATACCATATGCCTGCCTTTAATATTTTAAAAGGAGAATAAAAAATGTTTGGAAAATGTCTTGAAAATGTAAGAAGCAGCTGTCCTCTTGTGCACAACATCACAAATTACGTTACTGTTAATGATGTAGCAAATATCCTGCTTGCGTGCGGGGGAAGCCCTATAATGTCGGATGAGCCGGATGATGTGTACGATATCACATCCATCTGCGGCGGGCTTAACATCAACATAGGTACGTTGAATAAAGGAAGCATCGAGGCCATGTTCATTGCGGGAAAAAGGGCAAACGAACTGGGACACAAAGTGCTTTTGGACCCTGTAGGCGCGGGCGCTTCAAAGCTTCGCACAGACACGGCCGTTAAGCTTATGGAAGATATCAGATTTACTGTCATCAGGGGAAACATCTCCGAGATAAAGACGCTTGCTCTTGGAAGCGGTACGACAAAGGGAGTTGACGCTGATGCGTGTGATGCAGTTACGGAAGATACTCTTGATGACGCAGTTAAATTCGCTAAGTCCTTTGCAGCTTCAACCGGCTCCGTAGTTGCGATCACAGGAGCCATAGATCTGGTAAGCGACGCAGAAAAATGCTATGTGATAAGAAACGGAAGGCCTGAGATGGGAAAGATCACCGGAACGGGCTGCCAGCTTTCGGGCATGCTCACGGCCTTTATATGCGCAAACCAAGGTAACGTCCTTGAAGCCGCCGCTGCTGCGGTATCCGCAATGGGCCTTGCAGGCGAGATAGGCTGGAGCAACATGTTAAAGACAGATGGCAATTCCACATACCGCAACAGGATAATCGATGCGATCTTCAACATGGATGCGAAAACTCTTGATGAGGGGGCAAAATATGAGATCAGATAAGAAAGATCTGCTTTTGTATGCGGTGACAGACAGGCACTGGCTTTCCGGCAGGAGTCTTACCGAAGTCGTTAAGAAAAGTCTTGACGGCGGGGTAACATTCGTCCAGCTTCGCGAAAAGGAGCTTGATGAGGAGACATTTCTAAAGGAAGCACTGGAAATAAAAGAGCTTTGCAGCCGGTATAATGTCCCCTTTGTGATAAATGACAATGTGGAGCTTGCAAAAAAGATAGATGCCGACGGAGTCCATGTGGGCCAAAGCGACATGGAAGCAGGAGATGTCCGCGCCATGCTTGGCCCCGATAAGATAATAGGCGTTTCTGCGCAGACCGTAGAGCAGGCGATACTTGCCGAAAAAAGAGGCGCGGATTATCTTGGAGTCGGAGCCGTCTTTAAGACCGGTTCAAAGGCCGATGCCGATGATGTATCTTTTGAAACTTTAAAGGCTATCTGCGATGCGGTCTCCATTCCGGTAATAGCCATAGGAGGGATAACCCTTGAAAATGTAAAGGAGCTTTCCGGCAGCGGTATCTGCGGTATTGCGGTCATAAGCGCCATATATGCGGCAGATGATATCAAAAAGGCTGCCGAAGATCTTAAAGCAGAGACCATAAGGGCACTGAAAATAAAAATATAATACAGGAAAGGAAACATTATGAAAACAGCACTGACTATCGCCGGCTCGGATTCGGGCGGCGGCGCAGGAATACAGGCGGACATAAAGACCATGCTTGCAAACAGAGTATATGCCATGAGCGCGGTGACCGCACTTACGGCACAAAATACCACCGGCGTTACAAGCATAATGGAGGTATCGCCTCAGTTTCTCGCAGAACAGCTTGACGCCGTATTTACGGATATTTTCCCCGACGCTGTAAAAACAGGCATGGTATCAAGCTCCGCGCTTATAGAAGTCATTGCGGATAAGCTTAAAAAGTATTCCGCAAAAAACATCGTAGTGGACCCTGTTATGGTCGCGACCAGCGGCGCAAAGCTCATAAGCGATGAGGCGATACAGACTCTTACCGAAAAGCTGCTTCCGCTTGCGGACATCATCACGCCAAACATCCCCGAGGCCGAGGTTTTATCCGGCATGGAGATAAAAAGCGAGGATGATATGATCGCCGCGGCCGAAAAGATAAGCAAGACCTGTAATGTAGCTGTCCTTTTAAAGGGCGGGCACAACTTAAACGATGCAAACGATCTTTTGTACCATGCCGGAACATACCGCTGGTTTAAGGGAAAGAGGATAGATAATCCAAACACCCACGGCACGGGCTGCACTCTCTCATCCGCTATAGCTTCCGGCCTTGCAAAGGGCTATTCAATGGAAGAGGCGGTAAAAAAAGCCAAAGATTATATCTCGGGAGCTCTTGCCGCAATGCTTGATCTTGGAAAAGGAAGCGGCCCCATGGATCACGGATGGGCAATAAAAGATGAGTGATGCAAAACAAAAATAAAAGAATAAGGAGAATAAAAAGTGAAATTCACGGAAGAGCTCTATGAGAGCATAAAAGAAAAATGGGATGAAATGGCCGACGTTCCCTTTGTTGCGGAAATGGCAAACGGATCTTTAAGCACAGAAAAGTTCAAGTATTACATGCTGCAGGACTACGCCTACTTAAAAGAATATATAAAGATTCTTGAAATGATGTACGGTATGACCGATAATGCAGAGTTTAAGAGCTTTTTTGATCAGCTTATCCAGGCTATCCGCGATGAGATAGATAACGTTCATATCCAGAACATGCGTGATCTTGGAATAACGGAGGATGAGATCAAGAACGTTAAGAGGGCAAAGGCAGCCGTGGATTACAATGAATACGTGAAGGGTAATCTTTTACGCGGCGGAATAGCATACGGAGCCACATCGCTTCTTCAGTGCTCATGGCTCTATGCGTATATCGGAAAGAAAATGACGGAAGAGAAAAAGGTAGATCCCGCATCGCCCTACGCAGGGTGGTTTGCTGTGTACGCAGGAGCTGAATATAATGCCGCCAATCAGGCATGGATCGATACTGTAGAGGCCATGACAGCGGATCTGGGACGCAAAGAAAAGGACGAGCTTGTCGGCATTTTTGCAGCCTGCCTTGAGTATGAAAAAGGCTTTTTTGACATGGCATACAATATGAGATATTGATTATTTTTCAGACTGCACGATAAGCAACGCGCCGCCGGTTACGGCAATGCTTGCTTTCCGGCCGCAGAATTCGTTGCTTATACCGAGGGCGAAGCTGTTTTTCAGCTCGCCCTCGTATTCATAAAAAAGACCTTTTATGGATACCTTTGAGATGTCAGTCAGGGAAAAAACAGAAATAAATCCTTCTTCGTTTTCATCAAAACTTCTTTCTTCATTATGCAGGCAGTACATCTTTGTGCCCGCATCCATCATCACTATATCGATCCCATCTTCTTTGAAACCGTGCATCATCTGAATGTTTGCCAGCATATGCTCTATGCGCTTTCCGCCTATCCCGCCAAGAACAGTAATGGTTTTATATCCCTTCTCTGCGGCAAGCTTAGCGCAAAGGCAGGCATCGGTGTCATCCTTTATGGGTGAACAGGTAAGTGTCTCAAGATCCGGAAAAGCTTTTACGGCTTCCTCTTGCAGCGATCCGTCTGCAGAGTCCATGTCACCCACCCATATATCGGGCCTTACATTTGCCGCAAGGCAGTGCCTTATCCCGCCGTCTGCTGCCATGACATAGCATCCTTTACATACTAAAGCAATGATGCCCGGATCCTTTACCGGTCCCGCGCATATAATAACTGCCTTTTTATATTTACTGCTTTCCATGATCATTAAAGTCCCCTTTTATCTGCCCCGACCTGTTCTTTGCGGGCTGCTGATAAGAGTATACAATATTCATGCCTTTTTTTAAAGCCCTTGTATACCAAAAAGCTGTCGCCCTTAAGTGTAAGCCAAAAGCTTTTTTTATTGCAAATATGTATCAATATGTAGTATAATCAATCGGATGCAGGCGCAAAATACAATACTGCCTGCCGCAAAGGAAGAAAAATGGAATATTCATATTTGTTCGATCTTGATGCTACGATCACAAAAAAAGAGATCCTGCCGGCACTTGCCGATTCCATCGGCATTGGCGATGTCATGAAAAAAATGACGGAAAAGACCATGATGGGGGAGATTCCGTTTGCGGAAAGCTTTTCCAAGCGTGTGGAGATGTTATCGGTCATTCCGGTCTCAAGGGCCAGAGAGATAATAGCCGGAATACCTCTTCACGAGGAACTCGTCTCTTTTATAAAAGAAAATTCCGACCGTTGCTATGTTGTAACGGGCAACCTTGATGTGTGGATCAGCGGCCTTATGGAAAAGATAGGCATTTCAAAGGACCACTGTCTCTGTTCTAAGGCCAGACTTGACGAGAATGGCGATAAGCTTCTCGGCATAGATAAGATCATAGACAAGGGCAGGGCAATAGCTGCTATACCTCATCCTTTTGCGGCTGTGGGAGACGGCGACAATGACGCAGAGATGATTGCGGCAGCAGATATAGGCATCGGCTTTGGAGCTGTCAGAAATGTTGCAATGTCGCTTTTAAACAATGCTACTCATGCCGTATATACAGAGGAAAAGCTTTGCCGGCTCTTAAGGGCAATAGCATCAAAAGTAAGCTATCCAAGTGATGCGGATCCTAAAAAGACCATAGTCATAAGCTGCGCAGGAATGGGCACAAGGCTTGGCGTTGGCTGCACAAAGGCTTTGGTGAGCGTTGCAGGAAAACCTTTGCTTCTTCGCCAGCTTGAGCTTTTGAAAGATTATGATGACATAAGGATAGTAGTCGGCTATCAGTATGAAAAGGTCATCGAAATGGTGCTTGGGTACAGAAAGGACGTGACCTTTGTATTCAACCACAATTACAAAAATACGGGAACGGGCGACAGCTTCCTTAAAGGTGCAGCCCATGGCCGCGATATGGTGGTTGCGCTTGACGGCGATCTTCTCGTGCATCCCGACGACCTTAATACGGTCCTTGAATGCCCGGATGAGTGCATAGGCGGAACGACTCCCGGCACGGACAATCCCGTGCTTATGTCCGTTATGATCAAAGAGGACGGGCAGGAGTATGTCACCGAATTTTCCCGTCAGAGAGGAAAGTATGAATGGACGGGCCTTATGCAGATGAAAAAGGAGCATTTGGGCCTTACCACGGGACATGTATATTTTTTGCTCGAACCGCGTCTTCCGATGAAGATGATATTTATCCGCACCCGCGAGATAGACACCATGGACGATTACAAAAATGCCGTCAGATGGATAGAGAACGGCTATAAAGACTGAAAGGAACAAACAGATGCAGGCTGTGATAACCGCTGCCGGAATGGGAAGAAATCTCCGGGAGCTTACCAGTGACAAAACAAAATGCATGGTCAAGATCGGCGATAAGACCATAATAGAAAGGACGCTCCGCATACTCGACGAAAAAGGTTTAAGCCGCATCGTCATGATCACCGGATACCAGGCCGAAGGCCTTGAAAACTTTGTAAAAGGTCTTGGCATAAAGACAGGTATCGAATTTGTCAGAAATGAGCGCTACGAGACTACGAATAATGTATATTCGCTTTCACTTGCGGGTGAGCTTCTGCTGCAGGATGACTCCATAATTTTGGAGTCCGATTCGGTTTTTGAAAGTGCGGTAATAGACCGCCTCTTAGATGACGAATATCCGAATCTTGCCCTTGTCGCAAAGCCCGAGATATGGATGAATTCCGCCGCAGTGCTCCTTGATGAGGACGACAACATCATCCGCTTTGTAAGCCCCCAGCATTTCCGCTACGGAGACGGGCTTGATTATTACAAGACCGCCAATATGTATAAATTCGGAAAGGAATTCCTTAAGACAGAATACGTTCCCTTCCTTTTGGCATATGCAAATGCCTTCGGCAGATCGTCGGGCTACGAATCGCTTCTTCGCGTTATAGCTTTCCAGGAAAAGCCCCTTATAAAGGCGCGCAAGCTTGTCAGCGAAAAGTGGTATGAGATAAATGACATCCAGGATGTCGACATAGCAGAGACCATCTTTGCCGGCGGCATCGACAAATACAAAAAGTATATCAGGCGCTTCGGAGGATACTGGAGATATCCGGGAATGCACGATTTCTGCTACCTTGTAAACCCGTATTTCCCCAATGCCCGTTTTATGGACGAAATGCGTTCACGCTTTGAGACGCTCATCCGCGAATATCCTTCCGGCATGAACGTAAACAGCCTCCTTGCAGGCAAGTTCTTCGGTGTGCGTCCCGAAAACATAGTTGTCGGAAACGGAACCTCCGAACTCATCAAATCCCTTGTCGAACAGGTACCTTCAATGCAGGGTAAGCTCGGAATGATCTATCCCACATTCGAGGAATACCCTCACAGGAAGAAAAATGAGGAAGAGGAAGTCGTTCCCTTCCCCGGTATGGGAGAAGATTTTAAGTACGACGCCGATTCCCTGATGAGATTCTATCAGGACAAGGATATCGCTGCACTCGTGCTCATCAATCCCGACAACCCTTCCGGCCACTTTATAAGCAGAGCGGACCTTATCCGCATGGCCGACTGGGCAGAGATGAAGGGCTGCAGACTTGTCGTTGACGAATCCTTTGTGGATTTCGCCGACGTTCCCGAAAAGACGACTTTACTTGATCAGTTCGTGCTCGATTTCCATCCGAACCTTATAGTAATAAAGAGTATCGCAAAATCCTTCGGTGTTCCCGGCCTCAGGCTCGGCGTCTTAGCCTCCGGCGACAAAGACCTTATCGCTTTTATGAAAAAGGATGTTGCCATCTGGAATATCAACTCCTTCGGTGAATACTTCATGCAGATCATCGAAAAATACAAGGGCGATTACGAAGCCGCAATGCAAAGGTTCATGGGCGTAAGAAGCCGCTTTATGGTTGGCCTCTACGCCGTACAGGGCTTAAAAGTCTACCCCACCCAGGCAAACTACGTCCTTGCCCGCATCGAGACCGGAATGACATCCGGCGAGCTTGCGGATATCCTTTTAAACCGCTACAATATCCTTATAAAAGACCTTTCCACCAAGACAGGTTTTGAAGGAGGTAATTATATCCGCCTTTCCGTAAAGACCGACGAAGAGAACGATTATTTGCTTAAGGCACTTAATGAGGTTTTATAAAGTACTCCGGTCCCGTGTATACACGGGACCTTTTTTATACCCCGGGACAAAAAATGAGACCCCGGGACGGGGTCATAGTCTCATTTTTACCTCCCCGCGCCGAAAAAATTTTTTTTTTTAAAAAAACACCGATCTTTGCAAAGAAGTTGCAAAGGTCGGTGTGTTATATTGGCATCAGAAACAAAGAAACACCCCGCAAATAAAAAAAACAACATCAAAAAAAGAAAATCAGGAGGAAAAAATCATGAAGAAGATGAACAATACAAAGGTGACAAAGAAGGCTAGAATAGGTATCGCAGCGATGGCAGCGATCATGGCAATGAGCCTTGCGGCTCCCCTTACAGCAAATGCAGCATCCTTAAGAGGATATGAAAACCGCGCAGCAGCAGGTACAGAAGACAATAATGACGATGGCAGCGATGATGATCACGGCATCACCACAACAGATGTGACAAAGTGGACCATCTCCATCATAAAGGGCGACGACAAGATGAAGACTCTCCTTGAAGCTTCAGAGAAGGCAGTACATGGTATCGTATACAAGATCCCGCAGATCGGATACGTAGCAGGCCCCATGTTTGAAATGCTTAAGGTTTTGTGTGAGAGCGATGAGCCCGAAACCACACTCGGAAGCATCTCCAAGCAGCTTGAAGGGATCCAGGAACAGATCGAAGATGCCAAGGCAGCGATCATCGAGGCTATGGGAACCATGTCCGACATGGATAAATTCGTAGATCAGTACAACCTGTTCAACGCAAAGTATAAAGAGGTATCCAAGCAGGTATCTCATATCTCCGGATTTGACATGAGCCAGGAGACAAAGAATTCCCGCCTTGCAAAGATGGTCGGTGAAGTTTCCGACTGGTACAGTGACGACAATCTGATCTTCAATCAGATCGCACTTGGAAGCTACCTTTCGGGCGAGACTAAGCTTGTATCAGGTAAGAAGGATATCTACGAAGCCATCATGGATCACTACTCAAAGATCGTTCTTTTTGGAAAAGAAGCCATGGACAAGACAGAAGATCTTACCGCAGATGCATTGGCAGTATACCTTGAAAGCTCCACACAGCTGATCAACTGCATCATAGCAAAGAGAAACGATCTGCTTGCAGAAGGCAGCGAAAACTCACTTTGCGACGCAGACTATTGCAAGACCAAGATCAGCGAAATGTTAAACCAGATCATAAAGGTAAATGAAACACTCGATGCATATATAAAGAACAACGATCCCCTCACATTCTACGACCGCACCGGAAACGGACAGAAGAACATCATCCTTTCGGAATCGGTAGCAAAGGCAGACTTCAATAAAAAGAAGTCCATGAATGACCTTGTAGGATCAAAGGCACTCTCCGATAAGCAGCTTAAGTCCATAGTAGACTACGTGAAGAAGAACTACCCCGGCAAGAGCGTTTTAGAATACCTGACCTACGTGGGATTCACATTCTCCGACAAGACCTACGAAACCTACCTTAAGGAATATGAAAAAGAGCGTGCAGATGCAGAAAAGGCCCTTAAGGAAGCCGAAGAGCTCCTTGAGCGCAAAGCAAATGAACCCCAGGATCAGCCAATCGTCATCTTCCCTGAAATCCCCGGCGTGTTCTTCTTTGATCCTATCGTGCCCACTGTCATAGAAGACTGGGAAAAGAAAAATGCAGAAAACACCGTAAAAGAGATGACCGAATTCTTAAAGAAGTCTCCGATGACAAAAGAAGAATATCAGAAGAGCTGCAAAGTATCCGAAGGAGCATTCTTCCTGACAAGCCGCGGCCGCAAAAACAGTACGACCATGAGCTCAGGCACAGCAGCAGATTACTACTACAAGGGAGTAGGACTTCAGGATACCACCTATTCAGAGAAAGAAAACCATTACCTCTACATCTCGGAGAGCTACAGAACGACCAAGAGAAATGAAGCTAAAGCAGATCTGTACTACCTCGTAGCAATATGATCCCGGGCAGAGCCGGAAATTAAGTCATAGTATCAAAAACTAAAAAACAAAGGCCCCATGTATATAATTTCCCTGAGGAGCATAACCCATTCTCTGCTCCTCAGGGAAATTATATACATGGGGCCGTAGGTTTAAAAAAGTCAGAATCTACTTTCTGTCCTTGCGCTCAGCGAGTCTCTTAAATGTGAGATCATACCCATCATTTCCGAAATTAAGGCTTCTGTTAACGCGGCTTATAGTTGCCGTGGAAGCTCCCGTCTTTTCGGAAATATCAAGATAAGTCCTCTTATCCCTAAGCATCCTTGCCACCTCGTACCTCTGCGCGATAGCCAGAAGCTCATTTACCGTGCAGATATCTTCAAAAAATGCGTAAGCCTCTTCCTTATTCTCAAGAGTGAGTACCGCATCAAGAAACATATCCACTTCAGGTACATGTATTTTACTGTTCATGATCATCCTCCGTGCGTATAGAATGTGAATAACGCTTTAACACTTTAAAAATTTAACACAATAATAACGAAAAGTCAAGTGTTGCTTGGCTCTTTTTTATTGACGGTCATTATCATACAAGTATATACTACAGATATCAGAATCTTAAGGGGGAATAGAAATGCATGTTCAATTAAATAAAAACCCAAAAAGTCAAATTGGTTCCGATTATCACCATGAAGTAGAAACAAACAAGCACATAAGCCTTGAAGAAAGAGCAAAAAAATATGGCGGGAAGATCGAAGCCGGTGAAGAGATAGAATATGGTTCTGCTTTGGGAAGAGAGAAATGGTAGAATAGCTCTTGTTATTTTTGTATCTCTTTGCTATACTATGTTGAATCTAATACCTATATTTAAGCAACAGTAAAGAAGGAATAAGATGTTTAAGAAAACCATAGCGGCCTTTATGGCCGCGGCAATGCTTTTAAGCGGTTGTGCCAGTATAGCGACGGTCGATACTTCCGTCACGCCGGCAAATAGTTCCGACATAATAGTGACGCCGGATATCACAAAAAGCGAAAGCGTACCGGCCGCATCCGTTGTTACAGACCCGTCTGAAAAAGCGGGAGATGAAACTCCCTCTTCCCAGGTTCAGCCGGAGCAGCCCATCGAGCCCGAGGAAACAAAAGAGCCCCTGCCGCCCCTTTCTGCAGAGCAGCAGGCAATAGCATCCGCAAAGACCCTGCCGGTCGTATATGTCACGACAGAGGGCATGCAGCCTGTCACAAGCAAGGAATTCTATGTCAATTCAAATATAGAGGTTTTCAACTGCAGCGAAGATCTAAGGCTTATAGCAACAGGCGGTATAAGAGTCCGCGGTAATTCCACATCAGATCTTGACGGCAACCCGCCCTACAGGATCAAATTCGACGAAAAGCACAACATGCTCGGCCTGCACGATGGAAAGAAATATAAAAGCTGGGTGCTGCTTCGTACATGGACCACGCTGATCCCCGATTATATGGCATTTGCGCTTGCGGATATTATTTTTGAGGATAAATATTACAGCTCGGACTATACTCTTGTAAATGTTTATTTAAACGGCGTGCATCAGGGCGTGTACCTTCTTTGCGAACAGAATCAGGTCGCAAAGGGCAGGATAGGTGTCAAGGAACCAAAGGATGGCGACACATCTGTTTTGGTCGGCTACAGCATGGAGATGGATAATTACCCGTCGGAAGATCATCCGTATTTCTTAATGACCCATATGTCGACGCAGCTTACGGACATGATGGGCACAACAAGAAAACTGAGGGGCAATTATTACTCGATAAAAAGCGACACTTATTCGCAGGAACAGGTGGCTTTCATCGAGAAATATATGAACTCTGTCTTTGCGATACTGTATCATGCGGCCGCGGATAATACCGCTTACGTTCTTGACGATCAAATGAACGCGGTGCCCTCTGCAGACATTACTCCCGAGCAGGCAGTGAGAAATGTGATAGATGTCGACTCGGCCGTAAATATGCTGATACTTGAGGAACTTACCCATAACTACGATATCGGAGCCGGAAGTTTTTACATGGCAGTCGATTTTTCGGATAATGAGCTCTACAAAAAACTCACCTTTGATGCACCTTGGGATTTTAACTGGGCGTATCAGGATTCGACGGAAGGCTATTATGCCTCGACTTTCCAGATAAACCCCTACGGAGGCGACAGCACAAATGTCTGGCTGGTATCGCTTATGAGTATGGAGTGGTTCAGGGAAATGGTAAAAGCGAAGTGGAGAAATATAGAGTCTACGCAGGAGCTTGAGACAATGCTGAGGAGACTTTCGGAAACACTTCCCACCCTTGCAGGCGATGCGGGAGCCCCCGCAAATACTGCGCAGGCCGTAGTAAATTATGTAAACGGAAGGATAGCATGGCTGAACACGGTATGGTAAAAAAACCGTAAATGCCAAAATGAGATTATGAGAAGAAAAAAGATATTTTGCCTATTGGCAACGGCCGCGCTGCTTGCGGCGGGATGCGCAAAAAGCGAGGACCCTATAAGTATTCCGTCCGGCACCGAAAATAACAATACAAAGCCGTCTGCAAATACCGGTATAGAGATAGTGGATGACGGGACCGCCGAGGCGCCCTCCGTTCAGATAGTCACCCTGCCGCCCCTTGACCAGAATACTGTTGCTCCGGACCCCGAGACACTTCCTCCTGTAACGGAAACGCCTCAGCAGGCGGATCCGCAGCCGCAGCCGGAAGACCCCACGCAGCCGGTATCCCCCACAGTGCCCGTAAACCCGCCTCAGCCCTTTGACGGCGAGGCATTCCTTGCATCGCTTGATTACAATACAGTCCTTCCAATTCCGGCAGATGCTACCGCGACGACCGCGACCGAAAACCAGATATATACATACGGAGGCATCTATAGAAAAAACACCGGAAAGAATGTTATCTACATAACCTTTACCCAAGGGTATGAGAACGGAAACACTCTTCCGATGCTTGATCTTTTGGACAGCAAGAATGTTAAAGCGGCCTTTTTCCTCGTGGTAAAAGGCTACGTGAACAAGGAAGCCAACATACCCATTATGCAGCAGATAGTATCGCGCGGGCATATAGTCGGAAGCCACGGCTACAACCATGTTTACACCAACACGCTTTCGGATACCGACTTGATAAATGATATCGCTCTTTCAAAGGCATACATTTCTGCGGCTCTCGGAGGCTATAATGTTGCCTTTTACAAGGCACCCTACGGCGACCTTTGCGTAAGGGATGTTTATGTATCCTCAAAGCTTGGAATGGTAGCAACGGCAAACTCTTTCCAGTATTACGATTACAATGCCGAAGAGATGCCGACAAAGGAAGCGGCACTTGAAAAACTTAAAAAGGGAATGTCGCCCGGCGCAGTCTACTACCTCCATGTCTCGCAGTGCAATTTAGAGGCACTCGGTGACTTTATAGACTATGCCCGCGCAAACGGATACGAATTCCTTCGCCTCGATCAAGAATAAATGCAACCTTTATGATGTTTTTGCCTCCCGGTGTACCCCAAAGCAAGTATTAATGAATCAGGTACACGGCCGTTAGGCTGTTACCAGCCTCCCAGTGTACCAAAAGCAAGTATTAATGAATTAGGTACACGGCCGTTAGGCTGTTACCAGCCTCCCGGTGTACCAAAAGCAAGTATTAATGAATTAGGTACACGGCCGTTAGGCTGTTACCAGCCTCCCGGTGTACCAAAAGCAAGTTTTTATGAATTAGGTACACCGCCTAAAGGCTGTTTCCGGCCTCCCGGTGTACCAAAAGCAAGCATCGTATCAATAGGTACACAGTACCTGAATAACATAATAATAATCAGTGTACCCAATAAACAAATAATGCATTTAGGTACACTGAACAATCTTATTAGCTCTTTTGTTGATGTACCTAATTTAAAAAAAGCAAGTTTGGGTACACGCCGATAAATAAATCCTCTTATTTCGACCCAGTTCTATATATTTTTCAGTTTGAGAACAGCTCATCCTTCCCGAAAACATTTGGGGCTGCCACATCTCTGAAAAGTTTCTTTGGCATGATCACGCTTTAATTCTTCCCGTGCGCAGATATGCCGCAATCCCCATCAGTACATTAGGTACAACTATTTAAAAACATCTGAAAGGAGATACTATGTTATCTATAAGAGAACAGATCAATTATGTAAACAGCCTGATCGCACAGGCAGAAAAAAATCTTAGATCAAGAATAGAAGGAACCCTCATTGTGTCGAAAAGGATCAAAAGTGTTCAATACTATCACCAGTATTATGAAAACGGCCAGCGCAAGCGTATTTACCTGAAAAAGACACAGGATAAGGCCATTCGCAAGCTTGCGCAGACAGAATACGACAACGCTTTCCTGAAAGATGCAAAGGATCTTCTTGGAACACTCGAAATACTGAAGCCTTTAAACGCAGACAGAGATGAAGCGCTGCTTTATGATGAATTGAGCAGTTCCTACGACAAGTTGAGCCCCGAAAGGAAATCGCTTGTGATTCCATATGTCCTTCCGCGAGTTGAATACACCGAAAGATGGCTGAGCAAGGAATATGCTAATAAAGGCGTCAGCAGGGATATCACAAGCTTTATGACCGAAAACGGAGAAAATGTCCGGTCAAAAAGCGAAAAAATAATCGCAGACAAACTGCACAGTATGGGAATTCCATATCGCTACGAAGAAGAGCTGTGCCTTCAGGGAATGTATGTGCATCCTGATTTCACACTTCTCGACCCACATAAACGCAAAGTCTATTATTATGAGCACTTCGGGATGATGCAGGATCCTGAATACTGTCGCAATGCACTTATAAGGATCGCCAAATACGAGCGTGCGGGATACAGGCTGGGCAGAGAATTCTTCTGTACCTTCGAATCTGAAGAGAATCCCCTTGATATCAAGATGCTTGAAACAAAGTTTTCCTTTCTCAAATCCTGACTTGTTAATCTGCTCAAAAATATGCTATAGTATCCATTGCCGGGGCTAAAAAAGCCGGCCGGAAAAGTGTGACAGACAAAAGGATCAGATCATGATAAGAATTATTACAGACAAAGATATATTTGAATATGACATACGCGGGCTTGTGGGGGCTTTTTTCAGAGGGGAAGAGCTCACATATGAAGCTGAAGGCAGTGCAGCAAGTGGTGACGATGCAAAAAGGCTTTTGATCAATTGGCACGACAAGGAGGTGACAGTGACCTTTGAAGGAGAATCCTGTGTCAGGTCATTTGACCCGGAAATAAGAGTAAGCGCCAAATCTGCAGTAAAGCAGGCAATATATTCCTGCCTTTCGGAATATACCGGGCAGAAGCTTCCATGGGGGGCTTTGACCGGCATCAGGCCGACAAAGCTTGCCATGGCGGATCTGGAAAAAGGGCTTGACGACGAAAAGATCATTTTCCATATGCAGGATGAATACCTTGTCAGCCCTTCAAAGGCAGCGCTTGCACTTGATATCGCAAAACGTGAAAAAAGCCTTCTCTCAAAACTTGATTATGAAAACGGCTACAGCCTTTACATTGGAATACCCTTTTGCCCGACGACCTGTCTTTATTGTTCGTTCACATCATATCCGATAAGAGCTTATGCCATGCAGGTCGACAGATATCTGGATTGTCTTGAAAAAGAGCTTTTATATACCGCAGATGCATTTAAAGAAAAAAAGCTGAATACCATCTACGTAGGAGGCGGCACGCCGACTACACTTGAGCCTGTGCAGCTTGACAGGCTTTGCGGCATCATCGAAAGAAACTTTGATCTGTCAGGCTGCCTCGAATTTACAATAGAGGCTGGCCGACCTGACTCTATTACAAAAGAAAAGCTTGAAGCTATAAAAAGGCATCCGGTGGATAGAATTTCAATAAACCCGCAGACAATGAAACAAAAGACTCTTGATATAATCGGGAGACATCACACAGTTGAAGATACTTTAAAAACTTATGCACTTGCTCGCGAAATGGGCTTTGATAATATCAATATGGATCTTATCATGGGGCTTCCGGACGAAACGATAGATGATGCGAAAATGACAATGGAAAAGGTTTGCGAGCTGCGCCCGGACAATCTCACTGTCCACTCTCTTGCATTGAAGCGTACATCCCGCCTTAACTTAGAGCACGAGGACTACGAAAAATACCGCTATGAAAACACAAACGCGCAGATGGAGCTTACCGCAGAATATGCAGCATCCATTGGACTTTATCCTTATTATCTTTACAGGCAGAAGAACATGGCCGGAAATCTGGAAAACGTGGGGTATGCCGCACAAGGCAAGGCGGGGCTTTACAATATTTTGATCATGGAAGAAAAGCAATCAATAGTTGCATGCGGCGCAGGCTCGATATCCAAAGGGGTATTCGCCGGAAATCGTATAGAACGTGCCGAGAATGTCAAAAACATTGAACAGTATATGGACCGCATTGATGAAATGATAGAGAGAAAGCGTGTTTTGTTTTCCTGAAAGCCGTGCTACGCATGCGGTTCTTCAAAAAGATGTACCTAAGTTGAATAATTCTTGTTTTGGGTACATCACCAAGCCCGTCGGTCTTCAAAAAGATGTACCCAAGTTAAACAATTCTTGTTTTAGGTACATCACCAAGCCCGCTGATCTTCAAAAAGATGTACCTAAAAGCAATAATTGCTTTAGCAGGTACACAGCGCGGGCAAGAAGTTAGTTAAAGGTATGTACCCAAAGACTCTATTTACTGCTTTAGGTACATCACCAAGCCCGCTGATCTTCAAAAAGATGTACCTAAAAGCAATAATTACTTTAGCAGGTACACAGCGTGGGCAAGAAGTTAGTTAAAGGTATGTACCCAAAGACTCTATTTACTGCTTTGGGTACATCACCAAGTCCGTCGGCCTTCAAAAAAATGTACCTAAATCCAACAATTCTTGTTTTGGGTACATCGCCAAGCCCGCCGGCTTTCAAAAATATGTACCTAAATCCAATAATCGCTTATGTGGGTACACTACTCAGTTAAAAAGATAGTTAAAAGGATGTACCCAAAGACTCTATTTACTGCTTTGGGTACATCACCAAGCCCGCTGATCTTCAAAAAGATGTACCTAAGTTGAACAATTCTTGTTTTGGGTACATCACCAAGCCCGCTGATCCACAAAAAGATGTACCTAAGTTGAACAATTCTTGTTTTGGGTACATCACCAAGTCCGCCAATCTTCAAAAAGATGTACCCAAATTAACAATTCTTGTTTCAGGTACACTGCCGAGCGCACGGTATTAAAATGTCATAGCGCATACAAAACAAAAACCTTCATAAGTAATGACAGAAAGGTGTTTTACGTTTTGAACAGATAAATAGGAGCATATAAACAAAGGTGTAACAGCTTTTTTACTTTACAAAATCCCTTTTAAGTGATACGATATTGCAGATAAAGAAGTTTTAAAGGAGAAGCATCATGGCAGAGAGTATTAAAGGAATGCACAGGACTCACAGAGCCACAGAAGTGTCTAATGCAAACATAGGCGAAAATGTGACCGTAATGGGATGGGTCGCAAAAAGAAGAAATCTGGGAAGCCTTATATTTGTGGATCTTCGTGACAGGTCCGGCATCCTGCAGATAATGTTTGATGAAAATATCATAGGGGCAGAAGGCTTTGAAAAAGCCGGCACATTAAGAAGCGAGTTTGTTATCGCCGTAAGCGGCGTTGTGGCAAAAAGAGGCGGAGCGGTAAATGAAAACCTTAAAACAGGCGACATAGAGATCCAGGCAAAGTCTCTCCGCGTGCTTTCAGAAGCTCTGACCCCGCCTTTCCCCATAGAAGACGGTGTACTCACAAAAGAGGAACTGCGACTTAAATACAGATACTTGGATCTCAGACGCCCCGAGCTTCAGAAAATAATCATGCTGCGAAGCCGCGTGACTACGCTTGTTCGTCAGATCATGACAGAGATGGGCTTTTTGGAGATAGAGACTCCCATGCTCTGCAAATCAACGCCCGAAGGCGCAAGAGATTATCTTGTTCCCTCACGCGTGCACCCCGGCACATTCTACGCGCTTCCACAGTCACCTCAGATATTTAAGCAGCTTTTGATGTGCTCAGGTTTTGACCGCTATTTCCAGATAGCAAGATGCTTCCGCGATGAAGACCTTCGTGCAGACCGTCAGCCTGAATTCACACAGATAGATATGGAGCTTTCCTTTGTAGATATAGATGATGTCATAGAGGCAAACGAAAAGCTTCTTTCAAGACTCTGGAAAGAGGTACTTGGCGTGGATATCCCGCTGCCGATACCGCGCATGACATGGCAGGAGGCTATGGACCGCTTCGGTTCAGACAAGCCCGATACACGTTTCGGTATGGAACTCGTTGACGTGTCCGAGACAGTTAAAGGCTGTGGCTTTGGCGTATTTACAGGCGCGCTTGCATCAGGCGGCACCGTAAGAGGTATAAATGTAAAGGGCCAGGGCGCAATGCCCAGAAAAAAGATCGACGCTTTGGTCGAATTTGCCAAGGGCTACGGCGCAAAGGGCCTTGCATACATCTGCATAGGAGAAGACGGAAGTATCAAATCATCATTTGCTAAATTCATGACCGAAGATGAAATGTCAGCTTTAATCGCAAAGATGGACGGACAGAACGGCGACCTGCTTCTCTTTGCTGCAGACAGAAACAAGATAGTCTGGAACGTGCTCGGCGCCTTAAGATGCAAGATGGCCGCAGAGCTAGGTCTTACACGCCCGGATGACTTTAAGTTCCTCTGGATAACCGAGTTTCCTCAGTTTGAATGGTCTGACGAAGAGGAAAGGTTTGTTGCCATGCACCATCCCTTCACCATGCCCATGGACGAGGATGTTCAGTATCTCATATCAGACCCCGGCCGCGTGCGTGCAAAGGCATATGACATCACCTTAAACGGCTATGAGATCGGCGGCGGAAGCGTGCGTATCCACCAGAGCGATATCCAGGAAAAGATGTTTGAGGCACTCGGCTTTACGGCAGAGGAAGCAATGGACCGTTTCGGTTTCCTGATCAACGCTTTCAAGTACGGTGTACCACCTCACGCAGGTCTTGCATACGGCCTTGACAGACTGATAATGCTTATGTCCGGAACCGACAACATTAGAGACGTGATCGCATTCCCCAAGGTAAAGGATGCATCGGATCTTATGAGCGAGGCTCCGAACGTGGTTGATGAAAAGCAGCTTGAAGAGCTTTTTATTTCACTTGTAAAACCCGAAGAATAAGGTTAGAATATAGGGGCTGAAAAAACAGCCCCTGTTTTATTGTAAACGTCTCTATGATCATTTGCACGCAGGACAGAGTTCGCTACCCTCACTTCGCGGATAAGGAAAGAAATCCTTCGGATTTCTTTTGAACCGCCTCAAAGCCGGCGGGGGCTCCCCTGCACCGAAAGTGCAGGGGCAGACAAAAAGATTCGGACGGATGCTCCGGCGACGATAAATGCGTTGTCGCCTGCGCACCGCCGCTTTTCGTCGTGAAGATCGGTCGCTCACGACAGTCCAGCTTTGCAAATAGATCATAGAGACGCTGTCTTGCATTTACTATATGGGGCTGTTTTTTTACAGCCCCTTTTAATATAGCGTCATATTTTTTCTTTTTACAGATTCCGTGATATAATGAACATGACATAAATCGATTTTTCCTGTATAATCGAAGAAAGATTTATCAGTGGGGGTATGAATGGGCGGAACAAGGAAAAACAAGAAAATACTGATTCAGCTGGCAGCGATCATACTTCCGCTGTTTATGCTGATGACAGCAGCCATCGCGTGGACGGTCTATAACAGTACGATCAACGGTTTTCTAGAAGCACAGAACAGTCATATGGAAGAACTCCTCTCTGATCCCGAAAACCATTTTGAGTTCATGAATGAGAAGTATTACGAAGAAGATATCCGTGAATGGTATATCGAGCAGCTGGGAAAAGGGACTGTCGAGGATTACAGTGAAGAAATTTCAGAAGAGGAGTTGCTCCTTGTCCTGGAGTATGAGACCCGTAAGGATAGTTTTGAATATGACTGGTATGTAAATATGCCCGAGGATGTAAAAGTTCCTTATTTGAAACAGTATCTCTACAATACATGGAAGCATGTATCTGACACTATTAAAACGGGGAATATTGACAGTCTGTTTCTGATGGATCTGACCGGGGATTGTGCAGGTATCGTTCTTTTTGACTGTAATAAAAACGGAACCGGCAGGAAGCCCGGAGAAGCCTTTGATCTTGATCTTTCAAAGCATTCGGCGCTTCGGGAACTTTTGGACAATGGAAGAGATGAGATCGTATTCGAAAGGACGACAGGCTTCCATGCGGCAGGAAACTATTACATCGGCTATAAGCCGGTTATGATCGGCGGGAGAGCCCGGGCAGTCATCGGTGTCTCCTACAGGTGGGACACGTTCCATGACTCTCTTGCCGGCACGATAAGAAATGCCCTGATCGTCTGTGTCGCGGGAATCGCGATGGTTTTGGCGGTGCAGCTGATCTTCCTTTACCGGAAAGCTGTCAGTCCTGCTGCGAAAATGCAGAAAGCGGTCCTTGAGTATACCAGTGACAAAGACAGTGCGAAGATAGTCGGAAAGATGTACAAGATCAGAGTAAAGAACGAACTGGGATACCTTTCGGATGCCATTGCCGATCTGGCTCTGGAGATAGATCATTACACGAGAGAAAATATACGTATCGCCGGCGAACGTGAAAGGGCTGAAAAGGAACGTTTTGAGGCAGAGGTTCAGGTCATGGTCTCACAGATCCGGCCTCATTTTGTATATAATACGTTGTCCTCCATTGCCATACTCTGTGACATAGATCCGGGGACGGCCAAAGAAGCTGCGATCGTCTTTGCCAAATATCTCAGGGCAAATATGGACGCGTTGAAACAAAAGGCACCGGTGCCCTTTTCGGTCGAGCTTGAGCATCTTAAGAATTATCTATACATCGAAAAACTAAGGTTTGCCGACGCGCTGAACGTGGAATACGATATCCGTACCACTGATTTTGAACTTCCGATCCTTTCCATTCAGCCGCTGGTGGAAAATGCCGTAAAGCATGGGGTAGGAATGAAGAAATACGGCGGAACCGTGAAGATCGTATCGAAGGAGACCGATACGGCATATGTCGTTGAGGTTTCCGATGACGGTGTAGGCTTCGACACGGAAGAGGTTCGTAAAAAGCAGGAGATGAAGAGTGACGGCAGATCCCATGTGGGAATGGAGAATACAAGGAAACGTCTTAAGGACATGTGCGGTGCGGATATCGAGATCGAAAGTCATATCGGTGAAGGAACCACCGCGCGGGTGATCATACCGAAGACCACCGCAGGGGATAAATCGATGAAAACCTGACAGATAAGAAAAAGGAGGAGAATATCTAATGAGAATGCTATGCGTAGACGATGAACCCCTCATGCTGATCATGCTGGAGAAGGCAGTAAGGGAAGCAGCACCGGATGCAGATATCTCTGCTTTCCGTTATCAGGAAGACCTCCTGGAGGATGCAAAGAAAAACGGTTGTGATGTAGCATTTCTCGATATCCATATGCGGGGCATGAACGGTGTGGAACTGGCGAAGGAACTGAAGGCGGTCAATCCGAAGATGAACATCATTTTTGTTACCGGCTTCTCGGAATATACAGGAGATGCCATGAAACTGCATGCCAGCGGATATATCATGAAGCCGGTAACCGCTGCAGAAGTAAAAAGGGAACTCTCAGATCTGCGTTTTCCGGTTGCACCTAAAAAGGATGCCCTTCTTCGCGTGCAGTGCTTTGGAAACTTTGATGTATTCCTGCCCGGCGGCGGGCATATGCATTTCGAACGGAGCAGGTCGAAGGAGATCTTTGCTTATCTGGTTCACAAATGCGGAAGTTCCTGTACCATTAAAGAGATCGCGGCGGCATTGTTTGAGGATGAGATGTATGATCAGAAACAGCTTAATTACATGCAGCAGCTGACGCATTCGTTGATGAAAAGCCTTCGTGCCGTGGGCGCAGAGGCAACCGTCGTAAAGAGTTTCAATTCACTTGCGGTGAATCCCGACCTTCTGGATTGTGATTACTACCGTTTTAAGGAGCTGGATCCCGGGGCGGTGAATTCTTACGAGAATGAATACATGAGCCAGTATTATTGGGCGGATTTCTTTTGATTTTTTTTTAGGAAAAGGCCGGAATCTGTAAGAGGTTTGTAAGAGGCCCTGTGTTATAGTAATGTCAGAACAAAGAAAACAACTCAGGATCATCAAAAAAAGGAGGAAAAAACTATGAAGAAGATCATGAAAAAGGTTATCACATTCATCACGATTTGCCTGGCATTTACTTTTCCGCTCAATGCATTTGCAGCATCCGGCGGGCTTCATAAGCCGCGCAGGACCTACGAAGAAGCGGTAAAACACTACGAGGAATTACAAACCAGACAGATAAATATCGATTTTTACCATAGAGGCTTGTATGTAGCCGCAGATTCCATTTTATACGCCAGAAAGATAGTAGGCGTAAATGCGGATGGAACCTATCAGTTAAGCCCCTGGGAGTGCATATCTTGTCGAAATAATGTTTGTTACTGCGCGGATAAGCACATCACCCTTCCGGCAACCTATATCATATTTGGATACAGCTTTGATGTGGCCATGGGAACAGACTGGCCGTACAGCCGGGAGTTTTGGAATAACGCAAATACAGTTGCGGAAAATATTAAAATCGTGATCACCGGCGGATGCAGGACCCCGGAGATTCTGATCATGGTAAACGATAAGAGAGTTTACTATAATGACAACTGTCCGGAACATGATCAGTGGATCCCGCAGTAATAATAAGGAATGAAAATCAGCTTGAAGAGCTTTTATTTCACTTGTAAAAAACGAAGAATAAGGGTAAAATAAACAACGTGCTGCAGTCTGCGGCACGTTGTTTAAATTGGCATCTAAAGGAGCGTTTATGGAACTGACCGAAATAAAAGGAAGCATAAAACTGAAAAAAGGCGAAGGAAGACTTTTGTCATCCGGCGGATGCTGGGTATTTGACAACGAGATCGATCAGGTTTCCGGAGACCTTAAGCCCGGGGATTTTGTGCATGTTTATGCCTTCAACGATTATCCCCTTGGAACGGGCTTTTATAATCCTGCTTCCAAAATCAGAGTGCGCATTATGAGCAGAGAGATAAGAAATATCGATGTAGAATTCCTGCGCGCACGCTTAAGATCTGCCATAGATTACCGCAAAAGCACGGTGGACACCTCAAGCTGCCGCCTGATCTTCGGCGATGCGGACGGTTTTCCCGGGCTCACGGTGGATAAATATGAAGATGTCCTTGTGCTTCAGGCATTAAGTCTTGGCATGGATAAGCTTAAAGCGTTCATTTCAAAAATCCTTAAAGAAGAGCTTATAAAAGACGGTTTTTCGGTGCGAGGGATATATGAGAGAAGCGATGCAAGAGAGCGTAAAAAAGAAGGGCTTGACATAGTGACCGGCTTTATCGGAGATCCCTTTGACACAGATGTTGTGATAAAGGAAAACGGCGTTTTGTATAATGTTGACATCAAAGAAGGGCAGAAGACAGGCTTTTTCCTTGACCAGAAATACAACCGGCGTGCCATCAGGCAGATATGTGCGGGCGCAGACACTGTCCTTGACTGCTTTACCCACACAGGCTCCTTCGCTCTGAATGCGGCGACCGCCGGCGCTTCCCATGTGACCGCTGTCGACGCCTCAGACCTTGCCATAGAGAATGCAAAAAAGAACGCCGTTCTAAACGGCGTGGCAGACAGGATGGAATTTTTATGCCGTGACGTGTTCGAGCTTCTGCCTGAATATATGGAAGAGGGCAGACAGTTTGACGTTGTCATCCTTGACCCGCCTGCCTTCACCAAATCCCGCGAATCTTTAAAAAATGCCATCAAAGGCTACAGGGAGATAAACCGCCGCGGCCTGCAGCTCGTAAAAAAGGGCGGATACTTCTGCACCTGCTCCTGCTCGCACTTCATGACCCGCGAGCTGTTTGAGAAAATGGTATCGGATGCCGCCAGGGACGCAAAGGTGCGTCTTAAGCTTGTGGAGGCAAGAAATCAGGCTCCCGACCACCCCGTGCTTTGGGGCGCCGACGAAACCTATTATCTGAAATTCTATATCTTTCAGATAGCACCCGATTTTTAGGAATTCCTATTTGCAAATATGCCTATAATATGGTATATTTAGAGGATGATGAATAATGTAATTTATTACGAAGATGAACTGAATGACGAGTTCTCTCCGGGCGGGATAACTCCAAGGCGTATAGACGGCTCATATAAGTATGGGGGAACATTTTTAAGACCCCTTGCAAGAGCCTTCATTTACCATTTTCTGGCAAAGATAATTGCTTTTTGTTACATGAAACTTACCTGGGGGCACAAGATCGTCGGAAGAAAAAAGCTTAAAACAGTAAAAAACACGGCTTTTTTTGTTTACGGCAACCATACGAACCAGATAGGAGATCCGCTAGTCCCCTCCATGATGAACTTTTTCGGGAGCACATATGTTATAGTTCATCCTGATAACGTCTCCATTCCGTATCTTGGCAGGATAACGCCCGCACTTGGCGCCATCCCTCTGCCTGATGACAAGGAAGCCTTTAAAAATTACCGTAATTATTTAGATGACCTTGTAAAAAAGAAGAGGATGATAGCGATCTACCCCGAAGCCCACATCTGGCCGTATTACACACATATAAGACCATTCAGGCAAGAGTCGTTTCACTACCCGGTGAGCTATGATGTTCCTTCGTTTTGCTTTACAAACACATATCATAAAAGGCGTTTTAAGAAAAAGCCCCGCATGATAACGCGTATCGAAGGCCCCTTTTATCCGGACAAGTCACTTAAGCGGAACGAAGCCATAAAAGATCTTCGCGACCGCATATATGCGGCAATGGATGAGAATACAAAATATAACGATATAGAGATGATCAAATATATAAAAAAGACGGAGAAAGCAAATGAAGAGTGACAGCATCAACATACTGTTTTCGGGAAATGACAAGGTATTTGACGGCGTCCTTACATGCATGCTTTCCGCATTCAAAAGGACAAAGGACAAAAGACCGTTTCACATATACATCATGACTATGGATGTAAGTCATATAAAGCCGGAATATACTCCCATCTCACAGGAAAAATGCGATTTTTTAGACAGGGAGGCAAAAAGATACAATCCCTTAAATAAGGTCATAAGGCTTGATGTCTCAGACCTTTATGCAAAGGAATTTGCCGGCTCTCCAAACGAGCAGTGCTACTGTTCGCCTTACACGCTTTTAAGGCTTTTTATGGACATGATAGAGGATGCGCCGGACAAATGGCTCTACCTTGATGTGGATATCATGTTCAACCGCGATATCGCGCTTTTATATGACACAGACATAAAAGGGTATGAGTATGCGGCTGCAAGGGATCACTACGGCAAATATCTCATACACCCCAACTACATAAATGCAGGAGTTCTTCTTTTCAACATGAGGGTCTGCAAAAAAACAGGCATCTTTAAAAAGGCAAGGCATCTTATAAAGACAAGGAAAATGCTCTTTGCCGACCAGGATGCCCTCTATCACAGCACCTTAAGAAAAAAGATGCTCCCGCAGCGTTTCAACGACCAGAAATTCTTACATAAGCATACCGTTATACGTCATTTTTCAAAAAGGCTGTTTTATCTGCCTTACCCGCACACCGACAACATTAAGCAGTGGCATGTGTCGAAAATGTACCGCGTTTTCGGGTATGACGAATTTGATGATATTTTGAACGAATACCTGTACCTGAAAGGAAAATACGAGCATGAGACTGAGCCCGTTTAAAAGACCCAAAATAAAAGAGATAAGCAACGAGACGATAAATGTGTTTTACGCCTGTGATGACCACTACGTGAAATACATGTCCGTTTCGGTCGCATCCCTCGTAAAGACCGCATCCGATCGGCATACATATGCGGTGCATGTCCTGCATACGGATATCTCGCAGGAAAATCAGGAAAAACTTAAGACTCTTCAGACAGAAAATGTTTCAATCGATTTTATCGATGTTGCGCATCTGCTTGAAAAACTGAAAGATAATCTTGCATTAAGGGATTATTACACATCCACGACATATTTCCGCTTTTTCATCCCGGATCTTTTCCCGAACGTGAACAAAGCTATCTATATAGATGGTGACACCACGGTGCTTGATGACATCGCGGGGCTTTATCAGTATAACCTTGGCGACAATCTTGTCGGCGCCGTGCCCGAAATGGTAATGCGCTATCAGGATACCTTCGGAACCTATGCGGAAGAGGTATTGAACATCTCAAGGGCTGCATATTTCAATGCCGGTATAATGCTGATCAACTGCGATAAATTCAGGTGGGAATGGATATACAAAAAATTTGTCGAGCTGATGAAGACATATACCTTTGTTGTGACGCAGGATGAAGATTATTTAAATATCCTCTGCCAGAACAGGATCCTTTGGATAGATACCAGATGGAATGCCCAGATAACCGAGCCCATGGTAAGAACAAGGGATCAGATGTCCATCATTCATTACAGCCTTGCCGAAAAACCCTGGCACTATGAAAAAGGCAAATACAGCGAATACTACTGGGAAGCCGCAAAGAATTCGCCGTATCTTGAAGAGCTTAAAACGGTACTTCGTGAATTCGGAGATGCCGGCAGGGCAAAGGATGCCGAATACGGAGAAAACCTTTTCAGCATAACGCTTCGCGAGATAGGCAATCCGAACAACTATCGCAGGTCCATGATCCCTGACGAAAACAGAAGCCTGACAAGGCAGGATATAGTTGAAAAGATAGCAAGATATGAGCTTGAGGGACGCTTTGATGAGGATGTTGAGGACGATCCGCCCGGACGCATGCTGATGCCCGATGAGGTCGATTACCTTAAAAAGGGGCTTAGAGCGAGAGCAAGGGCGAGATACGCATTCAGAATAGCCAGATGGTTCATGAAGACCATGATCAAAAAGCGTCAGCTGATCATCAAGGAGATAAAGGGCATAGAAAATTACAGAGGCCTTGAAAGCGGTGCAGTCATAACATGCAACCATTTCAACGCCATGGATTCCTTTGCGATGCAGATAGCATACGACAAGAGCCGTCAAAGAAGGCGCAAGTTCTTCCGTGTGATAAGGGAGGGCAACTACACCTCATTCCCCGGCTTTTACGGGCTTTTGATGCGAAATTGCAACACCCTGCCCTTAAGCAGCAATCCTTCTACCATGAAGAAATTCATGAAAGCTGTAAACAGGATACTTCAAAAGGGACATTTCATCCTTGTGTATCCCGAACAGAGCATGTGGTGGAATTACAGAAAGCCCAAGCCCTTAAAGAAAGGTGCGTTTAAGTTCGCGGCGGATGCAGGTGTTCCCGTGCTTCCGATATTCATTACCATGTCGGATTCGGATGTCCCCGGCGAGGGCGGCTTTATGGTGCAGGAATACACCATAAATATATTAAAACCGATCTATCCGGACAAAACAAAAAATAAGGGTGAGAACTGCCAGAACATGATGGAAGAGAACTACCGTGTATGGAAGGAAGTCTATGAGAAAACATACGGCATCCCTCTTACCTATACGACGTTGCCCGAAAACATAAAGCCCGAGTATGAAAAGATACTTAAGGCAGAGAATTAAGAACAAAAACGACAAAAATAACATTATCAGGAAAAGAGGAAATATCATGAAAGTTATCTATAATGACGGAACAGTCGGAGAATGCAGCGAGGAGGAAAAACTCCATGTCCTCAGGCATTCTGCGGCACATATAATGGCACAGGCCATCCAGAGGCTTTACCCGCATGCCGATTTCGCATACGGTCCCGCTACGGAAAAAGGTTTCTACTATGATGTAGACCTCGGTGACACAAAGCTTTCAGACGAAGATCTGCTTGCGATCGAAGCCGAAATGAAAAAGATCGCAAAGGAAAACCTTCCCTTCAAGTCATTCATCCTTCCAAGGGATGAGGCTGTAAAGCTGATGCATGATCGCGGCAACAAATATAAGGAAGAGCACATAGGTGATCTTCCCGATGATGCCGTAATAAGCTTTTATCAGCAGGGCGAATACATCGACATGTGCGTCGGACCGCATATCACATATACAAAGGCATTAAAGGCATTCAAGATCACACAGCAGAGCGGTGCATACTGGAAGAACGACGCAAAGAACAAGATGCTCACACGTATAAACGGTGTTGCATTCTTTACCCAGGAAGAACTTGACGAATACTTAAAGCAGCTTGAGGAAGCAAAGGCAAGGGACCACAGAAAGATCGGCAAGGAAATGGGCCTTTTCATGACGGACGACCTTGTAGGAAAAGGACTTCCCATGTTCCTTCCCAAGGGCTACACTATCTGGCAGGAGCTTGAAAACTACATAAAGGAAAAGGAGAGAAAACTCGGCTATCAGCATGTCATGACACCCTGCGTAGGCTCCGTTCAGCTCTACAAGACATCAGGACACTGGGACCATTACAAGGACAACATGTTCCCCGCAATGCAGGTAGAGGATGAAAGCTTCGTGCTTCGTCCCATGAACTGCCCCCACCATATGATGATCTATGCAAGAAGACCTCACAGCTACCGTGAGCTTCCCATTCGTATCGGCGAGATCGCACACGACTTCCGTTTCGAGGCAAGCGGTACATTAAAGGGAATCGAAAGAGGGCGTCATTTCTGCCAGAACGATGCACATCTTTTCGTTACGCCCGATCAGATAAAGGACGAAGTATCAAAGGTCGTAAATCTTATAAAGGATGTCTATAAGGATATGGGCATCACCAATTACAGATGCGTCCTTTCACTTCGCGATCCCGAGGACAAGGTAAAATATCACCCCGATGATGAGATGTGGAATAACGCAGAATCCGCTCTCCGCGAGGTATTGAAAGAGCTTAATATCGATTTTACCGAGGAAATAGGTGAGGCAGCCTTCTACGGCCCCAAGCTTGATGTCAACGTTACACCTGCAGTAGGCGCAGAATACACACTTTCGACCTGTCAGCTTGACTTCTGCCTTCCCGCAAAATTCGACCTTAAGTACACGGACGCAGAAAGCAAGGAACATACTCCCGTTGTGCTTCACAGAGCTATTCTTGGCTCTCTTGACAGATTCATGGCTTACATGATAGAAGAGACAAAGGGCAAGTTCCCCGTATGGCTCGCACCACTTCAGGTAAAGGTGCTTCCCGTCAGCGAAAAGACCTTTGACTATGCCGCATCCGTATACGAAAAGATCGACGATGCCGGCATCAGGGTACAGCTTGACGACCGCAACGAAAAGATCGGCTACAAGATAAGAGAAGCACAGATGATCGACCGTGTTCCCTACATGCTCATCATAGGTGCAAAGGAAGCCGAGGCCGGCAATGTATCTGTAAGAAACCGCGACACCGGTGACACATCAGAAATGTCACTTGATGAGTTTGTTTGCAAGGTAAAGTCGGATATAGCATCAAGGTCAAGGAATGTGTAAAATGGCTTGACTAATGTAAAAACGTCAGTGAGGGGCGTAAAAAGAGGAAGCCTGATAGTATTAATGATAAAGACACTACAGTTTTTATAAAAAAGCCTGTAGAAAGAAACTAAAAATGAGGAATCTATGACACCGGGTGATAATTCCGGAAAACAAAGAAAATGGACCAGTTTGCAAAGCTTATTAAAGCTCTAAAACTCTCTCCGGATGAAGTTCTGGATTACTTAAAAATTAAAAAATAATTTGGCTAAGGAATCCTCGCTAACCTGATGCCGATATAGAGTTGTTGTGTGTTGGAAAAGGCACAACAATTCTTTTTTTTATTTTTTTTTATAATTCATCCTGTCCTCCCGAAAAATTATACAAAGGTTCCGATATAATTCAGAGGCACAAATAACCACAACCCGTTGATTTTAGTGGCTTCTTAGCCACTAATTCTTGTGAAAAAAATGATCATAGCTGCATATAGTTAAAGGATCGGAAAACCGGCCCTTGTTTTGCGTGAAAATGTCGTTATTGCAAAATATGTGTCGTTATTGCAAATTTAAACACAAGCCTGAAAAAATATGCTATGCTTGATATATCATAAAAAACAAACGGGAGGTTTCACTATGAGTAAGGTTAAAAAACAGGTTGTAGCAGAAAAGATTGATAGTAAACGGAAGTGAACTTTTGCTGGCGGATGAACCGACAGGGGCACTTGATACAAAAAATGGAGAAAAAATAATGGAAATATTCAAGGAATTGAACAGTGCAGGTAAGACAGTCATCATAATAACACACGACATGAAAGTGGCCGGTGCATTTAAAAGGGTCATAGAAATACAAGATGGGAGTATAAAACGTTTTTGAGACCCGCAGGCGGATCGTAACGGAGTATTTCCTGAAAGAGAGTGATATTAAAACGAGCTATCCAAAGACAGGAGAGCTGCGAAACATGTCATTCACGCTGAAAAACGGTCGTTTGCGCTGGAGGTATTGAAAAAAGAATGTATAGGGTCTATATTGGTCGTAGGTGTAACTCATACCTTCGTATAAAAGAGTAATGGTGGCAGCTATATTCCTGGAACTGATTGAGTTCTATTACCTATTGTTGAAAGAAAGGAGGATTAAAAAATGTGGGGAATGATATGTGATCTGCTTGCAGGTCTTGCAGAAGGATATGTTGATAATTCTGCATCTATTTTTACATGGGGCGAAGTAGATGTGCCTGATTGTTTGAAAAGAAATGAAAAAAACGAATAATAATAAAATGAAAAACTTTAAAAAAACACTTAGTGGTTTTGGCGTTTTTGTCGTCTAATAAGTGTAAAAGAAAAATAGCTATAGGAGGGCAGACCAATGGAAAGATAAGTTGTATTTCCCGGGGGGGAGATAATAGGTTAACAACAGTCTTTAGTCAATACAGATGCTATCAAGGGAATGATGATAAAGAGTAAAATGGTTGTATAGAACTAAAGAATATGGTAAACTCATTATTAGCGAACATTTTTTGAAAAAAATATATTAGGAGGAAATGTTATGAGAAGCAAAAAAATAATTACTGTTTTATGGATGTGTTTATTCTTGATTGGAAGTACATATGAGGCTTTTGCAGGTTCGGGTAATATCAATCTGCATTATGCATCTGCTGCACCGACATCTTCAAATGTGGTCAGCCAGTATTTTTCTTTTGTTACGAGCACGAACAATGTCAATATTAATATCTCATCTTTTGTAAGAAGCAATAATACAGCATCGGTATATGTAGGGTGCTCTGATTCGGATAATCCCATAGTCGGTGTATTTGTTTATACATCTACTTTTTCATCGACATCTTCCTTTAAGATAGGCAGAAGAGTCTATGTTTTGAGTCAGTTAAACAATTATACGACCGGCGGATATACTGCTTCAGGGACTGTTTCAGGTTAAATTGATATTACTTTATTTATGATTTTGAAAGGGGTGTTTTTCGGATGTTGATTACGAAGAAAACATTTGCTATATGTCTGACCGTGCTGAGTTTATCGTCTTGCGCATCGCCGCCCAGTGTTGACACTGATATTGATAATACGGTCGGGTCAGAGGCGGAAACCAAGATGGCAAATTATGAGTTTATATCTGCAGATCAGGTTGCGAAGGATGCCTTGGAAACTATAAAATCAGAGCATGCGCAATTTGATCTGACAGAAGTGAAAGACATACAGATCCCCTCAGAATTATACATATTATCGTTAAAAAAAAATAATGAGCTCAAAAATACAGATGACGTTTTTGAAATCTTTGAAGGCGCTGATATATGGGGAAAGTGCGAAATACAGAAAAGTGTTGATCAACAGGGAATCGAATACCGGGAGATCAAGGATGACGTTATAAAATATTATTTGACCAATGGTTCTGATGGATTTTTGGCTTATTTATCACCGGTATCTTATGAGGATAGTTTCAATACGCAGTTTATCAATATGGGAGTTTTTCATGTTGGCAGAAATGATGCATTCGATACCTCTTATGAGCTTTTTGATAAAAAATACCCGGTAGGAGATGCTATAGCCGATGTCAATAAATGGTTGATCGAAAAATATAAAAAAATCGAACCGGATTATGACTGCGAAGTTAAAGATGTAATTGTAAGAGAACATGATGAAAAGTGCTTTTATCAGTTTAATATTGAAAAAAAATACAAAGGCATCCCCCTGATCAGCAGTCGGAATATTTTAAGGTTCAATGAAAATTATACGGATCCAAATGATGCTATCATCACGGTCATGCTATGCAGCAGAATGATGGCTATGATGTACAATGCTTCAGAGATCAATGCCTTTACTAATGAGGGCGGTATTTTTTGCCCTGTTGAACAGGGTATGTACGATAAAATCATCTCTCTAAGCAGTGCATTATATTATTGTGAAAGATATTTTTCAGAGTATAATAAGATCAAAGTGAGTGAAATAGGGCTGAAATATGCTGTTTTCCCTACCGGAAATAAGAATGAATTTGACGGCAGACTGATGTGGGAATTTCTGATTGATGTTCCGGTTGAGGAGTATTGTCCTCAAAATACGCCCAATACATACGGATACATATATAAGTATATATATGTGGATGCTGTTACCGGTGAGATTTATTATGATTTTAATGTTGCTTTGGAATAATGAGCATGGAATGTGTTTATGAAAAAATGTGTCAGAGTAGCGATCAAAGAGATAAAAAAGAAATGTACTAATCCTGTGACATTCTTTTGTATGCTTGCTATCATGGTATTATGTTTTACAGGTGTAGTGGCTACCAGTGCTTCAAATGGCAAGAGCTATACCTGTATTGATGTTTTGATAAATGCCGATTTACGAAAGAGGTACGGTGTAACCTCTTTGCAAATGATAGCAGCAGCTATAAGCCCATACATGACGATGTTTGTTCCGTTGGTCGCATCTGTCCCGTATGTGCTTTCGCTGGATGAAGAAAGAAGAAAAAATAATATACTGTTCAGGCTGATTAGAATAGATAAGAAGACATATTTCATATCGGAATATTTATCAGCGGTAATTTCGGCCGGGGTTACTGTTTTTGGGGGAATGATCTTATATTCATTCATTGTTTTTGCTGCTTTTGGAAGCCTTCCTGCGCCGGATTTATTCCTTTCGTATATTAAAATTTTTGCAGGCAGTTTTATTTACGGGATGAATTCGGTGCAGCTGGCTTTTGCTTTCTCAGCGTTTATAGAAAACAAATTTATATGTTGTACGTTGCCATATGCCTTAACATATGCTTTCTATACCTTTTTATCAATGATTACCGCGGTTGCGCTCAAAAACGGTCAGTTCGAACTATTTGTTAAGATTCAAGCGCTTTATAAATCGAATCTTGTTTATGTTTTTGAAAAGAACGATTATCTGAAGATAACAGTTATTTACGCGCTGATAATTCAGGTATTTTCGATAGTTATGTATATCGCAATATGGAGTAAAAAGAATAAATGAAATGTTCGTTTTCTTTTAAGAGGGCAGTGCGCTTTGGCTTTACGGAATACAGCAGATGGGTCGGCAATCCGCGCACGATCCTGATACTAATAGAGGTCATTTTTATTTGGTCATTTGCCGTTGAACCATTGAAGACGATAATTGCGGCAATGAATTATCCGCTGAATGCAGCAGAGCCCATTTTGGCAGTTTTTAATTCAAAGGCACTGTCACTTGTTATTCCCACGGTTTTTTTTGTACTTATCGCGGACATTCCTTTGACCGGAAACGAAGATCTTTTCTTTGTTCATAGGATCAGCAAGAAGGAATGGCTGATCGGACAGATCCTATTTTGCTTTTTCGCAGCCATTTCATATTTGACAGTGATCACATTGATTACAATTTTGCCGTTGGTCAATAATATTTATGTTAACAATGAGTGGAGTCCGGCGATTACCAGATATGCGGCATACTATCCTGACAGGGCATCAAGTTTTGAAGCAGATTTGATAAGCAGCAGGCTTTATTCTCAAATATCGCCGTTGAATGCGGGAGTGCATTCTGTTTTGCTTAATGCTCTTTTTATTATTTCCATACCATTGATGCTTTTGCTGTTTTATACCTGCAGAGCGCGAAAGGCCGGAAATGCATTTGTAGCTGCTTTGATAGGAACAGGTGCTGCTTTGTGCGCGGCGGACGTTCCCGCCATGTGGGGCTTTCCATCGGCGCATACCTTGCTGTATTTGCATTTTAACAGTTACATAAGAAAAGTAAATATGGAAATTGGAAGTTCGTATTTGTACTTTGCGATATTGGATATTGCACTTGTTATCGTGTTGTTTATAAGATTAAACAAAACAGATATGCTTAGAACGGAAGAGGGCTGACATGGAAAAAGATGTCATTATAGTAGAAAAACTAATGCTTGTCATAAAGAAAAGAGTGATCTTGAACGATGTTAGTGTAGCTTTTGAACGCGGAAAGATCCATGGGCTTATCGGCAGAAACGGATCCGGTAAAACAATGCTGATGAAATGTATCTGCGGATTCATACATCCGACAAGCGGGAGTATTCATGTGAACGGAAAGGAAATAGGAAAGGATATCGATTATCCTGAAAATATGGGTATTATCATTGAAACACCGGGATTTATATCCAGGTATTCAGGCAGAAAAAACCTGAAGGTACTGGCTGAGCTGAATAACAAGATCAAATTGGAAGATATCAACGACAGCATGTCAAAACTTGGGCTGGATCCGGAATTGACGATACCGGTAAGAAAGTATTCGCTGGGCATGCGCCAGCGTCTGGGATTGGCCCAAGCTATAATGGAGGATCCTGATATCATGATACTCGATGAACCGATGAATGGTTTGGACAAAAGGGGTGTAGCTGATGTCCGCGAGCTGCTGATGAATTTAAGGGGACAGGGAAAGACCATAATTCTGGCATCACATTCCTCAGAGGATATCGCGCTGTTATGTGACAAAACATATGAAATTGAAAATGGAGCATTGAGCGCCCTATAATGAAACCCCGGGATACTGGGATATGATGCATATTTTTGTATTGACGGAACCTATGGTTCGGGTGCCCATGTCTCTATTACCGGTTATATGGACACCTATTGATTAGGATCCCCAAGGTCGTTGACTTTGGGGATATTTGTTGTTAATATATCGATATCATAAAGGAGGCAGGTATGCGAGTAAGCAACATAAAAAGTCTCTTCAGGTTTATAAAAAAAACGCCTGCATTTTTGGGGCTTGTTATCATGGCGGTGTCAGGGTGCGCCGTACCGGACCCGGAACAGGAAGGTACAGACACAGATGCAACTTCTGCGGTTATGTCATACATCAATAAAGAAGAAAGCAAAAACAATGTAAACAATGCGGAGCAAAAAAAGGTATCCTTAACGCAGATGATATCTCCGGTAGTCTTTGACATGACAAGAGAAAAATACAGTTACATCAATAACTGGATGTTCACTTATGTCGAAGATAATGATGCTATATATATGTGCGATTCAGATGTAAATGAAGCAAATACCGGAAGAGACCATTTTCTCAGAAAGTTCGAAAACGGAGAAGAAACGGTGATTATGCTGCCGGAAATACCCTTTGACAACATGGTCAGCAAGCTGTATTGCAGCAAAGATAACCTTTTTTTGATCGTTGAAACATATCGGCAGGAAGAAGGAATTTCACAAAAGGATTTGTATGCCTATTCGAAAGCGGGAGATCTGCTTTTTCACAAACCTGTCATGGACTTCATTTCGGGAAAAGAAGCGGTGTTTTCGGCTTTTTCCGATAAGAAAGGCGGATTATGGCTTGTATCGCCTTCAGATGGGCTCCTTTATCGGGTAGATGCAAACGGAGATGTGATACAAACTGTCACTATCCCGACTGATTATCCCGGTATTTTTATAAACGGACGGAAAGACAATACATTGATCGCCGCAACTGTTTCCAAGAGTGATCTTTACGTCGAAAGGCTTGACATAGCTGAATCTTTATCTGACAGATATATGTTTGAAGGAATGTCGGGAATACAGGCTGTGTACTGCGGAGAATATTCGGATCTTCTGGCTTTGGATAACGACCGTTTGTACAGAGTGACGCTTGGTGATGACGCAAAGATAGAGGAGGCGCTCGTTTTTACTGACTATGGCATAGATGCATCGGAAATACAGATGGTCAGGGATCTAGATGACGGCGGATATGTGATAGTCCTGAAAAACAGGGCCTCCGCCGATGTGGATAGGAGGGTGCTAAGGCCTTCTGATGCAGCGGCGAAAAGGGAAATAACAGTGGCGTGCCTTAGGTGCCCTGACTATCTCAGATTTGCTGTGCGCAGTTTTAATGAAAGATCATCTGATGTAAAGATTACTATAAAATCTTATTATGATAGGTATGCCATCGACTCCTCTATGGAAGAGATATTGAATAAATTCAACAGTGATCTCATGGATAAGACGGCAGGAGATATCATATGTCTTTCCGGAATAGATACCGTCGCAGACAGAGATGAGTATTTGAATAAAGGGCTGTTTATCGATCTTTATGAACTGATGGAAAGGGATAATGAGTTTGACAAAAACGACTATTTTACCAATGTGTGGAGAGTGAACGAGACGGAGGGCAGTCTCTTTACCATGGTTCCGGTCTTTTCGCTAAATACCAAATATGCTTTAAAGTCGGATGTGGGAGATGTAAATCACCTGGATGAATCGATATTATTTGATACGGACGATCCGCTTTCTCTTTATGGGCAGGCATATAACCGGGACCTGTTTTTGCACGACATTTGCGTATTCTCGCTGGGGAATATATCTGATGAGAATGCGGCCATATTTGATGTCGATGAACTTGAAAAATATTTTACCTTCGCAGCGGGACTTCCTGATTATGAAATGTATGAATCGAACGGAGATCTTTCTGAAGAATACTTTGCATTGTCGATCCATAACAAGACTTTGAGCGGGTATTATAATAACATGATCAGATTTGCCGGTGATCGAAATGATAAAACAGAATCATATCTGATAGATATAAGAGATGCTTCCGTGTATTTGGGGCATCACTTTACAGTTGGTATGAGTGACTCGTTGGGGCAGGAGGATACAAAGGAGGTCGTGGCGGCGGGCTTTCCGACAAAAGAAGGCAACGGAACGGCTATAGTAGACAGACTTGAACTGGCCATACCGGTATATACGGATCAGGTGGAGACAGTTTGGGATTTTATGAAATTTGTTTTGTCGGAAGAATTTCAGGGGCTTGATGCCTGCTTCCAATCCGGACTGCCGGTAAACAAAAGGGTTTACGAAGAATGGACCGGCCGCCTTATAGAATATGAAAGTCTGCAGGATGATCCCTATTATATGACAGGTATTGGTTTCGCTGATGAAGTGACCGGGCAGGGGATGTGTTATGATATTCCGCCGACCAAACAGTGGATGGTCGATGAAGTGGCTGAGGCTATAGAAAAAGCAGATTATCTTGATAAGACAGATGCAAATGCGCAGGCCATTCTTAAAGAGGAGCTTCTGGAATATGCTCAGGGCCGCTGCACTGCAACAGAGGCAGCAAAGAGCGCTGCAGAGCGTATAAGGTTATATGCTGATGAAAGAAAATAAAAAAACGGATGGCAGACAAAAAGGTTATAGGAAATGGATACTGATACTTTTAGGAGCGTATTTGCTGCTGCTTGCCGCGTTAACGTTCTTTTCCAACTATTTTCAGAGCGTTACTGTGCCTCATGTGAATAGTTGTAAGATAGACGGGGCATTGATCGGAGAAGAGTATTATGATATGACAGTTCCGACAAATGCCTGCTGCTATGATGAACAACATGGCTGGTATGTGTTTGAGGTCGTGCGAAAAAAAACACCGCTTGGGGAACGCTGCTATTTGAATAAAGTAAATGTAGATCTATTGAAAACAGATACCGCACAGGGAATCGTTGCCATATCCGCCCAGTTGGGCTGGGGGGATGAGGTCGTAAAAGATAATGATTCTCAATACTGTGATAAGGATATTGTTGTGGTGGAAAGGAATCTTCATGAATGATACGGCGACATGCCGGTATGGCCATAGCAGACGGGAGCGAAAACAGAATATAAGGGCTTTTTGTTTTATGATCCCAGGGCTTGTTGGATTGTATATTTTTTTCCTGAAACCGTTTGCAACGGTGGTCGGTTTTTCTTTTAGCGATAATGCCCTGACACGTCGGTTTGCGGGATTTAAAAACTTCACAGAGTTATTCGGAAATGATGCCTTCAGACATGCTATCTTAAACTCTGCATTTCTTGCGCTTGCAGGGACGTTTCTTCTGATCACGGGCTCGTTGCCGGTGGCCGAATTTATAAGCCACGCAAAACGGTTCACATCGGCATTAAAGACCATAATGATGATTCCGTTCATTATGCCGGCAGCATCCATTGCACTGGTGTTTTCCATGCTTACAGACCATAGCAGGTTTTTGATCGGAGTATTTCAGGCAATCGGAGTTGGCGACAGTCATTCTGTATCGAGTCAATATGCGATGCTTTTTATATTGTTTTTGTTCCTCTGGAAAAATATGGGGTACATGGTACTTCTTTTTGGGGGAAGCTTGTTAAAGGCGGATCAAAACATCATAGAGGCTGCAAAGCTGGATGGCGCGGGCGTTATCAGGATCTTTTTCGAGATCAAGCTCAGGAGCATTTCGCCATCCATAGTGTTCGGTGTCCTTTTGTCGATCATGAGTTCATTCGGAATGTACAGGGAGGTCTTTTTGATCTACGGGTCACATCCGCCTGCTTCGGTATATCTTATATCTCATTATCTCAGCAATACAATGGGGATGATGAATTACTCAAAAATGTCTGCTGCCGCTCTTATCGTAATGCTTTCGGTGGTCGCTTTGTCTGTGATTTTGATCGCGGCTGAAAAGCGGTACGGAAGGGGGATGGAGCAGTGAAAAAGAGGATCTTCACTCCAGTGTATATTATTTTTTGCGTCATCGTGGTATTTCTGGCGCTTTTTCCGCCTATTATTAATCTTTTAGGCTCCTTCTTTACCGGGCAGTTTGTGGAAAACATCTTTTCTTCTACCATCGAGGAAGCCCTGGAACAAAACGGCGGGGTGGCAGGAGCTTTTTCCTTGTCGCAGTATGTAAATGTTTTGATAGCATCCCCCGATTATCTGTACAGATTTTGGAATTCGGTCTTTCTGGTGGCCCCGGTAGTTATTTTCCAGCTGGCAGTTTCATCTTTTACAGCTTATGGGCTGGCACGAGGAAAAGGAAGATTATTTAAGGCGATCCTGATGATTTTTCTCGTGCTTATGATGCTGCCGAAACAGGTCACAGTTATTCCGAATTACTATGCTGTAAAGGAGCTGAAGCTTTTAAACACATGGGCGGCATTCTGGCTTCCGGGGATATTCTCGCCTTTTTGTGTGTATCTTTTAACACGGTATATGAAGAGGATTCCGGAGGAACTGTTTGAGGCGGCAGAGATCGACGGCGCAGGAGAAAAACGATTGTTTTTAAACGTGGTGCTTCCTCTCTGTAAGGGAGAACTGATCGCTTTGGGAATGCTGATATTGGTGGATGGGTGGAGCCAGGTCGAGCTCCCGATCATAATGTTTAACGATGCAAATATGTATCCGCTTTCGGTCTATCTTTCAGGTATCAGGGAAAATGCCATAGGAATAACCTTTGCAGCCACTGTCATATACGCGATTCCCGTGATCCTGTTTTTCCTTTACGGTGCTAAGGAGCTCGAAGCAGGGACCGGGTCTTATTAGTCATCCAAATAATTGTCAAATAGGAAGTCGGCCCAGTAATACTGACTCATATATTCGTTCTGGTAGGAGTTGACCGCGCCTGCGTCAAGTTCTTTGAAGCGGTAATAATCGCAGTCGAGCACATCGGGATTAACGGCTAAAGCGTTGTAGCTTCGAACTACCGCGTCCTCCGCATCCACCGCCCTAAGGCTCTTTATCATGGCAAAAATATAGGTCTGAAGCAGATTTTGCAGCTTTTTATCATATGGCGCATCCTCAAAGATCGCGGCAAAGATCTCGCGCGTGGTGCAGGAGCTGCCCTGCTTGTGGACGAGGTAGGCGAAAACTTCTTTTGATTTACTGCGCTCAAAACGGACGTGATCGCCGCCCGGCGTGAATACGTCGAAATTGCCGAAACATTGTACCCTGAGCTTGGCATTCTTTTTGGGCACGATCGGAAAACGCAGGTCGGCAAGTTCTTCTTCGACCTTTTTCTGGGTGACGGGCTTCATGATATAGCCGCTCGCATGCAGACGCATAGCCTCACCTGTATATTCCGAGAAACCCGTTACAAAGATAATATTCATTTTTGGGTTTACCGCCTTCAGTTCCTTAGCAAGCTCAACTCCGGTCATGCCGCGCATATGGATGTCAAGAAAGGCTATATCGCAGCCCCCGTCCTGAGCTGCCTCGAGCAGCTCTTTTGGTTTCATGAAAGATAAGACCTCTGCATCCTGCCTGGCTTTTTTGACCGACATTTCAAGCATCTTCAGTGCCAGCGGCTCGTCGTCAACGCACAGTATTCTCATATGTTTGTCCCTCCTTGGGTAATATCACTTTTGCTGTTGTTCCTTTTCCTATAACGCTTGTAATAATAACCTCACCGCCGCACATGTCATGCAGGCGTTTTTTTGTGTTTTCCATTCCTACGTGGGAACGTCCGTCATTCTTTTTCTCGTTTACATCAAAACCAACGCCGTCGTCTTCTATTATTATTTCATACGCCTTTTCGGTTTCGCACGTTGAGATCTTCACCGTGCCGCCGTCTTCGGCCATTCCTACTCCGTGTTTGACAGCGTTTTCGACAAGCGGCTGGACGCTCAAAAGCGGAAGATGGAAGTCTGTTGCCTGAATATCGTACTCGATATTCAGCAGATCGGCAAAACGAAGCTTTTCTATATATAAGTACTTTTTCAGATGTTCAAGTTCTGTTTCAAACGGAACGGGCGCGGTCTGTTTGAGCGAATCCATGTTTCCCCGTAGATAATCTGCAAAGGTTATGGTTGCCTCCTGCGCTGTTTCGGGGTCGAGCGTGCACATCATGGCGATCGAAGTGAGCGCATTGTACATAAAGTGCGGCCGGATCTGTGATACCATGACTGCGACCTTCGCTTCATACAGTTCCTTCTGCATCTGTTGATAGCGGATCGCTTCCTTATACTGCGTGCGCAGATCGAGTATAAGGTGCACGATCTGGTAAGCCATGGTGATCGCCAGACCGTAATTAAAGAAATGAGAACCCTTAAAGTTTAAATACTGATCGAGAATATCGATTATCAACGTCAGGATCAGCGGTGTCCACGAAATAAGGAACACAATAGCATTGCGATTGCCGTGGATCTCGGTGATGAGCAGCGCTATCATGATAATGGAGCAGGCCGCTATGCCGATATACATATTTGGCTCGGTTGCAGTCAGGTCTGTGGTATTTGAAAGGTGAAGAATGGCTGCGGCAATAATGGTAAAGAAAAACACGACAATAGAGCAGTTGGCTATTGCCCTTGTCAGCGGCTTTTGCAAATTGGATTTAAGGTAAAGGAATATCGTTGCTATAAACAAATAGCTGATGACCTTAACGGCAAACAGACACATGGTCACATCTGTGATCCATAGATTCATAAAACCCACCAGAGACTGGGTTATCATATAAAGTCCCCAGAAAAAGCAAAGAAGTCCGAAGCACAGATATTTATAATTGATCCTTCCAAGTACAAAGCCCGAGACCGGGAAGAAAAACAATCCGAAAAAGCATACAAGTACAAAAAGTGAAATATTTGGAAGGGACTTAAAAAACAGCTGGTTATATAATCCGTCGTATCTGCAGTATGTGACGGCAAAGCAGTCTGAAAAGCTTTTGTTTGCCAAAGAATAAGGGTATTCAACTTCCAATATCAAGTCCTGGTTACCCTCGATGACCTGCTCGGGAAACAGGTAGGTGTTGATTTGAAACAGCTTGTATCCAGGGGTGTTTTGCATCTTGTCCGAAGGCAGAAAGTATTCTTCCGGCATATCGGGAAGACTGCGGCGGTTAGAGATCTCGTATTCACCGTCGGCAGTTTTCAGGGTGTACCAGACATCCCTTGAAGAAAGCGCCAAGATCTCAAAAAAAGTAGCTGTTTCATCAAGTCTGCCCTTTATGGTGATCTTTCGAAAATGGTCATTGATACTTTGCTCCGGGGTTATGCTCTTCCATTCTCCGCCGTCTACAGAATATTCGCCCCAAAGCATAACGCTCTTCGTGTTTGGCGTAAAGTCCATGACGAGAAAACGGCCGATCTTAATACCCCCAAAAACAAGTGACAGAATGATAAAAGCTGCTATCGCGGACGTAATTGCCTTGCCGCCGAGGATCCTGTTCATTTCGCCTTCCCCCTTAGTTTTTTCTCATTATAGCATAAATGGCCGTAAACAAAAAAAATTTTTGAAAAATTTTCAGGCGGAGCACCCCGGGTCTCATTTTCAGGCGGAGCGCTTGCAAAAAAAGCCGTTATATGCTATATTTCAAAGATATAAATGATTCAATGCAGCCGGTGATAATATAAAACGGCAGGGCTTTTTTCAAAATAAAGATATGGCTTGTCCATTTGGTAGGAGCTTAGCAAGATGGATGAAAAAAAAAGAAACTGTATAATCAAAGTAACAGATCTTTATAAAACCTACGGAAAAGGGGAAAACGAGGTAAAGGCCGTAAATGGCGTTACTCTCGATATTTATGAGGGAGAACTCCTCATCATCCTCGGAAGCAGCGGAAGCGGTAAATCCACCCTTCTTAACATGATCGGAGGAATGGATCTGCCCGGCAGCGGAAGCATAAGCTTCAAAGGAAGAGATATCAGCCATTATAAGGACAGGGAGCTGACGGATTACAGGAAGAAAAATATAGGGTTTGTGTTTCAGTCGTTCAATCTTATCGGTGAATTAACGGTCTATGAAAATGTCGCTCTTGTGGCAAACACCAAAAAGAATGCGCATATAACGGATGAGATGCTTGCAGTGACCGGCCTTACTGAGAAGAAAAACAAGTATCCCTCCCAGCTTTCGGGAGGCCAGCAGCAGCGCGTCGCAATTGCGAGAGCGCTTGCAGGAGATGCCGATATACTGCTTTGCGATGAACCGACGGGAGCGCTTGATTACGAGACGGGCAAGCAGATACTCATCCAGCTTGAAAAACTTGCAAGACAGTATCACAAAACAGTAGTTATCGTAACTCATACAAAAGAGATCGCCCGCATGGGTGACCGGGTCGTGACCATGAAGGATGGCAGGATCACGGATATTTATGAAAATACCGACCCTATGCCGGCAGAAAGGATAAACTGGTAGCTGATGAAGCTTTCGTTATTTCGCGGAATCACAAAAAAATATATAAAGATACTGATCGCGATAACGCTTGTATCGTCGCTTGGCTGTGGGATCATGATAGGTATGGCCAACGCAACGGGCTCTCTTCGAACCACGCTGAACGATTATATTGACGAAATGCATTATCCGGAGGCCGTCATTGATACCGGAATAGTTGAGAAAAATGTGAGCGATGATGTTCGTAAGATCGAAGGGGTCGCCGAGGTGAATACCAGGCTTACCGGAGATTTTATAATGAAGACCGGAAAAGGCGGCTACTATACCATGCAGGCAAGAACATGTTCTGAAAATGAATTTCAGGGCATGTATTTTTGGGAAAAGATCGAAACCGGGGCTGAGTATCCTGTGTATCTTGAATACAAGTTTGCAACGATGAATGATATTCGCGTTGGTGATGTAGTCAGCTTAGACGCGTACGGAATTACAAAGGAATGCGTTGTAGCGGGAACTGTGTCAAGGCCCGAAGCCATCGCAAATCACAGTATCTGGGGCATGGAGATCCTTAGCACGGATATAGGATACATTTATATCCCGGACGAGGTCATAGACAGAATTGAAGATCCGAATCATGATGCTGCGCTGGCCGAATGGAATGAAAAGGATAATGAGGTATCAGAGAAGGAAAAAGAGGCAGATGAAGAATTTGAAAAGGCAGATAAGGAACTAAGCAAGGCCGAAGAGGAACTTGCAAGCAAGAAGGACGAGCTTGCAGAGTATGAAGAAGAGGCCGGCCTAAAGAAAAAAGAGCTTTTAGATAAAAAGAATGAAGTCACCGAAAACTTAAAAGAGCTTGATGAAAAGAAAAAGGAGCTGGATCAGAAAAAGGAGGAGCTGCATCAGGGCGAGGCCGAACTGAATAAAGCAAAGGATGAGCTTGGCATAAAAGAAGCAGAGCTTGAAAAAACAAAGGGTGAGCTGGCAGCGGCAAGACCTTTGCTTGAGGATAAGAAAAACGAGCTTTCCGGACAGATACAGCAGCTGAATGCAAAATCGGCCGAACTTGACGGTATAATAAAAACGCTTAATGATTCGGTACCGCTGATCGCACAAAGCAGGGCCGAGCTTGAAGATAAGAAAAAGGAAGTAAATGAAGCCTACGAGAAACTGACGACTTATCTTAATGCTTTAAAGACGGCGAATGAACAGATCGAAGCCCTGCGGGAACAAAACATGCTCCCGACATATATTGAATACCTGATCCAAAACGCAGAAGAATCGGAAGACCTGTATTACCGAGCTGTTATTGTCGGTACTATGGTCAGGGCGATGTTCCCAAAGATCCTTGACAACGTGCTGGATATAGATAAGATCCCGGCAGAATATGCCGGGCTTATCAAAGAATTGCTTAAGTTTAAAGATGTTCTTATAAGCTTTGTAGACGGGGCGACCCGGCCGACGACCATAAAGGCCGCAAGGGATTATCTGCTTGAGACCGGAAAGAAACTGCTTGAGGCATACGAAAAGGACAAAGACCTGTTCGACAGGGTTTTGAGAATCGTATCGGAACGGCTGCAAGGCGCAATAGTTGAGAGCGAAAACAAAATGCTCTTGATCGATGACGGTTTAAAACAGATAGCGGAAGCCGAAAAACTCATAAACGAAAAAGAAAGCGAACTGGAGGCGGGCCTTAAGGAGGCCGAAAACGGAAAAAAACAGCTTGAAGAATTAAAAGCCGCTGCAGATGCAGGCATGGCAAAGATCGAAGAGGAACTTGCAAAGGTCACTTTAGGAGAAAACGAGATCAAAAACCTTGACGGGCAGCTTCAGACCGCAAAAAAAGAGATAAAATCATCCGAGGAGCAGCTTGAAGAAGGTCGCCGACAGATAGATGAAGGAGAAAAAACCATTGCCGAAGCTAAAGGAACATTAAATGATGCTTTAAGCGAGATAGAAAACGCCATAAAGCAGATAAATGATAAAATAGCAGAGGCAAAGGATCAGCTTAAAGAGGGCGAAGAGGAGATAGAAAAAAACAGGGGCAAGGTAAATGAGAGCCGTATAGATATATTAAGGCAGATCGCCGATGCAAGGGAGCAGCTTGAAAAGGCCAAAGAAAAACTTGATGAGTGGAAAGGTTACAGTGAGTATTGCAATCAGTTCCTGATACTGTTTGACGAAGATGCAGACAGGGATGCAGTCCTTGCCGAAGTCGAAAAAGTACTCGGAGCAGACAATGTAAACAAAAGTTATACCTATGAAAATTCAGATGTAAAGTACAGCGTAGACATAAACACGGATCCGATCGAGACCATGTCATTTTATGTGCCGGCGGTCTTTTTTATCATTGCTCTTATCGTTGAAGGATTGTTTATGTCCTTTATGATCAGGCAATGCCGCAGGGAGATCGGAATACTTAGGGCTCTTGGGTACTCCGCAAAAAAGATAGTGCTGATGTTTTGCATAGTCAACTGCATAGCGTCGCTGGCAGGCATTCTGATAGGAATTGCCCTGGGAAACGGCGTATCGGCATATATGGCAGTATTTTTTAAAAAATATTTCAGCCTTCACTTTTTCAGGCAGGTATTCGTGCTGAAAAGATTTATCATTGCTGTTTTGCTAACCTTGGCGGTGGGGCTTTTGTCTACAGTTGCGTCATCGGGGTATATCAGCCGCATCAGCCCTACAGAAGCAATGGCAGGAAATATGTCCGGTGCAAAAGATGTTTCGGGGAAAAACATTCTCTTCAGGCTGCACGCAGCGCCTTTTGTAAAATACTGCATGCTCTCTCTTATGAGAAATAAAAAGAGACTGATCTTTTCGATAATATGCCTTTCATCATCCGTTGTGGTCGTTTTCACTGCCATATCGTTTGATCTTTCGAAAAACAGGTTATTATCGGAACTTTTTGAGGACCGCATTCATTACGACTGCGAGATATTTTTATCGTCCGCTGCCGATGAGGACTTTATGTCCGGGCTTACAGCTTCCGGCCTTGTAAAAGATGCCGAAGAGATACTTTATTACAAGAAGACGATAAAAGGACCGGAAGAGAGTGAAGTAAGAACGATCAAATGCATAAGCGGTGATTCAAAGCTGCTTTGCATTTACGATGAAAACGGGGACCGTCTTTTTGCCGAGGGCGGTGGAATACTGCTTGAAAAGCATACGGCGGACAGTCTTAAGGTTTCCGAAGGTGATACGGTCACAATTGACGGAAAACAGGTTAAAGTTGCCGGTGTTCCGGATGAAAATATCGACAGATATATATATATGTCTGCGGATATGGCCGGCGAAATGGGCGAGGCGGAGCTGTTCTCTGTGATCTGCACCGTCACGCCTGAAAAAAAGACAGAGCTGATGGATTATCTGGCGGGAAAGGATAATTATATCTATGCTTTATTTACCACGGCAATAATAGGCGGGATGGAAGATGCATTTAACGCTTACGGGCTGTGCGTGATCATCACGTTGACGTTTTCCGCGATGATAGGCATAGTGATAATAATTGGCACTCTGCGAAACAATCTTTATGAGCAGAAGAAGGATCTTTGCGTCCTGCGGGCGCTGGGCTTTCGGTATTCGGGCATTTCCTTAAGATTGTTTTCTCAGTCGGGCATATATTTTGCCTTTTCCTGTCTGATAGGTATTCCCGCCGGCAGAGCAGTCACAAGATTTATACTTGAAAAGATGGCAATAGAAGGCAGATCGTATCCTTTGGTCTGGGATCACAGGGTATATCTGTTTACCTTATCGATCATCTTTGCATATATACTTGCGGGGCATTTTATTTCGATGAGGACCATAAAGAAATGGGATCTGACGGAATCGATCAAAGATAAGGATTAAAAAATGGCAAAAAAAAGACTGAAGATAGGGATGTTTCTTGACACCTATTATCCCGCTATAGACGGAGTTGTAATGGTGGTCGATAATATAGCCTGTGAGCTCGCAAAGACAAATGATGTGACGCTTATAGTGCCGGATATGAAAGGCGGGGCAGACATCAAAAGACCCTACGATATCATCCGGGTAAAAAGCGTACATGTACCTTTTTCGGAATACAGTGTCGCAATGCCGCATCTGCCTTCTGCTAAGCGAAGGAAGATATTAAAAAAACATTTTGATGTCATACATGTCCATTCACCGTTCGTGCTCGGACTGTACGGAATACAGCTCGCAAAAAAGCTTAATGTACCTGTTATCGGAACGGTACATACGAATTATGAAGGGGAAGTTTTAAAGATCATGAAAAGCAGGCTTCTTACAAAGCTTTCCATGAAGATCATCACAGGGATCTATAATAAATATGATACCTGCATAGTAGTCAACGAACCGGTGGTCGGAGAAATAAAAAAATTCGGTTATAGGCATAAGCCGGTAGTGATCCATAATGCCACCACGATCCTGCCTCCGAAAGACAGGGAAAAAAGCGCGGAAAAGCTTAACCGTCTGCTTGGTATTGACAAAGACGATATTGTATTGATATTCGTCGGAAGAATAACCGACACAAAGAATATTTTTTTCCTGCTAAAAGCCTTGCGGCTGTTAAAAGCGGACGGGGCATCCTTTAAGATGCTCTATGTCGGTGCGGGGCCGGATGAAAAGCTTCTTAAAGCAAAAATACATGAGTATGGTATGACAGACTGCGTAAAGATGACAGGAAGGATAAAAAACAGGGAGCATTTGTCGGAGATATATTCGAGAGCGGACCTGCTTCTTTTCCCTTCTCTTGTGGATACCTTTGGACTTGTGGTCATTGAAGCCGCGGTCAATTCCACGCCGGCGTTGCTTTTGGAGAACGCCATGGCGGCAAGCCTTGTCACTGACGGCGTGAACGGATTTGTTGCTCCGTTTGATGAGGTAAAGTATTGCCTTGTGATAAAAGAAATAATCGGAAACAAAGAGCTGTTGAAAAAAGCATCACAAAACGCACATGATACTATTGGCGAGAGCATGAAGAGCATTGCGGAAAAAACCTATAACGAATACATTAAGGCGGTAATAAAATGCAGGAAAAAGAAATGACAGATATTTCCGGATACATCGGTTCAAAGGAGTACAAAAAGGAACTGAAATACTGGTCGGAACTGGTGAAAAAGTACGGAAAGTATTCCCGGTTTTTCAATGTAAAGGGGGGAGAATGCGGGGCTGTCAAGGTTAATGCCGATGGGCAGAAGATCAGAGCATTTTTGTCGGAATATGGCTTTTCGGCATTTGAATTTTATGCAAGTGCGTTTGCACTTTACCTTATGAGAACGGACCGCGTGGGCGGTTGTCTTATCAATACCGTTATAACAGGGAATGAAACAGGAGAGTATAAAAAGACCCTTCTGAAAACAGATACAAAAAAAGAGGATACCTTTACGGATCTGCTGAAGAGTTTCAGACAGGGCTTTTCCGAGGCTGTAAACAATACTTCTGTCGATATAAAGCATTATCTTAAGTCGCCTGTCTCATACTATTCCGTTTACGACATGACGGTTTTGGGCAGAAGCTTTGCTAAAGACAGTGATCCCATGGATGCCGTTGCTCTGTATGTAGACGGAGATCAGGTAAACCTGTCCTATAATAAGGATCATTTTTCGGATGAGTTTGCCGCTCATATGGCAGCGAACATTGAAAGCATGATCGGTAATCTTATAAATGAGCCTGAGATCAGCCTGACTGCCGTCAATATTCTTTCTGCAGATGAAAAGGAACTTTTAAGCACCTACTGCAAAGGCGAAGAATTTCCCGTTGATGAAGACAGGGTGTTGTCCCTTGCCTTCAGGGAATATGCCCTGATCGCTCCGGATGCAATGGCCGTAAATGACGGAGTAAACAAAGTGACATACGGAGAGCTTGAAAGGTCAAGCAATTCCGTTGCAGCAGATCTTATGGATCGTTACGGAATAGGGCACGGGGACATAGTCGGATTGATGCTGCCCAGGACTTATCATTTTCTTGAGATGGTCCTTGCACTTAACAAGATCGGAGCGGCTTTTGTTGCGATAGACATGGGATTTCCCGCAAACCGAATCGGCGCGATGATGAAAACAGCCGGGGCAAAGTATGTAATTACTGCAGGATCGGTAAAAGAAATGCCTGATGTCGGTGCGGATATCATCTGCATGGAAGACCTTGTTTTTGACAGGTGCGTTCAGGTCGATATCCTTTCCGGAAAAAACGACCTGTTTACCATAGTTTTCACATCAGGGACCACAGGTGTTCCCAAAGGCGTGAGTTACCTTAACCGTCAGATAAAATGGATCTGCAGTGTGATATCAAGGATGTTTGATTATACTCACGGCGGAACGCTAGGATATTTCTTAAGTTTCAGCTTCGTGGCATCATTTTCCATGTATGTCGCTCTTTGCTGTAAAGGCTCGGTAAGAATACTCAATGAAAAGGAGCAGAAGGATCCGCTGCTTCTTGTTTCGGCGCTTAAAAAGGAACACATGGTCGGCATCATCATGCCGCCTGCGGTAGCTGTTCCCATCTATGAAAGCACGGATCTGAATATCGATTATATTTTGCTTGCGGGAGCTAAATTAAACGAACTGAGTAAGATCGAAAGGCATACGAAGCTTGCAAACGGCTATGGGACCACAGAGATCATTCTGGCTGTCAGCAAGATATATAACAGAAATGATATAGAAGATGGCAGAGTCTCGATAGGAAGACCTGCTGTAAATGCATCGGTGTATGTGCTTGATGCATATGATAATATAATGCCTGTCGGTGTTCCGGGCGAGATATGTGTTGCGGGAGGTGGCGTAGCGGACGGTTACTGCAACGATCCGGAACTTACTTCCGAAAAATTCGTTGAAAATCCTTTTTCCGACTGTGAGAGCAACAGGATAATGTACAGGACCGGAGATATCGGATTTTACAATTTTAAAGGCGAGATCGAGGTGGTCGGAAG
>JAEEGF011181011.1_pt1 | contig 53410 bp, 41 predicted proteins | sample 9134171 | NCBI WGS metagenome assembly JAEEGF01 (sample SAMN16246542, study PRJNA631951) | gut metagenome | biome: gut microbiome; feature: rumen; material: AP-attached | host: Bos | place: Iran: Karaj | collected 2018-10 | reverse complement strand
TGGGCAGATGTCTGCGTCTTCTTCAAAAGTCATCGTACTATCGGATTTCATGCTAAGTGACTAATAATAAACAGTTAATAAACAATAAATATTGTCCAATTATTTGGATAGCAACATAGAAGAATTTTTAAAATAAATTTTACGTTTTAATTTTAAACTTCATTTCGAGCTGGAGACGACCAAGAAAGTGAAAGGTGAAAAGTGAAAAATGAACCTTTAGCTCGGCGTAGCCAATCAAGGATTTAAGAGGATTTGGGGCGCTTCGCTTGAAATTATATTTAGAATTATCATTTAGAATTTTTAAAATAAATTTTACGTTTTAATTTTAAACTTCATTTCGAGCCGGAGGCGACCAAGTAAGTGAAAGGTTCTTCATTTAATTTTTTTCCTTCTATTTTTTTGTTTTTTCATCCTAAATCGTATAACTTTGCACTAAGTATATTGTTCAACACAACGATTCCCTCTGGCTGGTGCAAGTGAGAGTATCGTATTTCATTAACTAATTGTATGAAACCTTTTTCTTTGCTGATTTCATGTTTTTGTGCTTCCATGTTATCACTTCCCATGCAGGCACAGACCGCAGTGACAGCTGCGGAAATGGCTCAACTGAGTAGAAACAAAAGCCATAGTCGAGTGAGTGTGCACGACCCTTCCATCGTGGATACGGGTACGGGCAGCTACTATATCTTTGGTTCGCACAATGCTATTGCGAGAACGACGGACTTGATGAACTGGTCGGGCGTGAACAATAGCGGACTGTTTGGTGTGGTGAACAGTAGTGGCAAGGTGGTGACGGCAAGTTTTGAGGATGCTTTCGTGACGAACCAAACGAAGAAGGTGACGGTGCTGAAGAACGGTGTGGAAACAGAAGTGACGTTTGGCAATTTCGATGCGAAGGCATGGATGACGGCACACGGCACGACGGTGGCAGGCATGATGTGGGCTCCCGACGTGATTTGGAACAAGGACATGAAGAAATGGTGCCAGTACCTGAGTCTGAACGGTGATGCCTGGAGCAGTGTGATTGTGTTGCTGACTGCCGACAACATTGAAGGTCCTTACGTGTATCAGGGACCCGTGACCTATTCGGGCTTCTACAACGGTACGGATGCAAGCATCAACTGGAAGAAGACGGACTTGGAGCTCGTGATTGGTACGCAGTCCTCTCTGCCTGCACGCTACAACCGTGACAGGAGATGGGGCGACTACTGGCCTAACAATATCGACCCATGTGTGCTCTACGATGAGGAAGGGCAGCTCTGGATGTCGTATGGTTCTTGGAGCGGTGGCATCTGGTTGATTAAGTTGAACAACAAGAATGGTCTCCGCGACTACACAACCACTTATTCCTACAAGGCTGATGGCAACGATCGTGCCACGAGCGACCCTTACTACGGCATCCGCATTGCTGGAGGGTATTACTCGTCGGGCGAGGGTAGTTACATCCAGCACATTAGCAAGCACTACTATCTCTTCATGACGAATGGCGGACTCTCGGCAAAGGAGGGTTACGTGATGCGCAGTTTCCGTTCGGAGAAGATAGAAGGTCCTTACGTGGATGCGAAGGGACAGACTGCCATCTACAACCGCTACGAGATGAACTACGGTACGAACGATACATCGATGAAGGGAAACCTGTTGATGTCGGCATTCAACGGACTGGCTTATCAGACGGTGGCAGAAGTGGCACAAGGGCACAATTCGGCGTTCGTGGATAGCAAGGGACGCAGTTTCTTGATCTATCACACTCGTTTCAACACGGGTAACGAGGGATTCCAGAACCGTGTGCATCAGATGTTCCTGAATCAGCATGGTTGGCTTTGCGTGGCGCCTTTCGAATTCGATGGGGAAACGCTCACGGACGATAGCATTGCTGCTGGATGCAAGTACAGCAAGGATGAAATCCCTGGCGATTATCAGTTTGTGCTGCACAAATATAAGTTGAACAATGAGCAGTTTGAGTGTGCCGATGTGGTGAACGTGACCTTGAATGAGAACGGAACCATCTCGGGCGACAGGACCGGTGCTTGGTCGTTGATTGAGGGTACGGGCTATGCCAACGTGAAGATTGGTGGCGTGACTTACTTCGGCGTGATTTGTCAGCAGACGGTGGATGGCAGGAACTATCGTGCTATCGCGTTCACGGGTCTTGCTACTACGGGTGTTACGGCTTGGGGATGGAAGATGGAGCCTCAGTCGGCTATCACTTACACGGTGAAGAATGCGACGGCACACGTGAAGAGTGGAGCGGCAAATACACACCTCGACTTCAACTATACGAATTACTATGGCACGACGGATTCGTGGGTTTCGTCGGAACCAACGGTCATCAGCAACGAGGGTAAATACAATCCTGCTGATACTGTTACGAACTTGACATTGACGCACCACATTGCTTCAGGCAATTACTACTATGATGAGACGTACAATATTCGTGCTCAGGCTGCAACGCAGGTGGAAGGCGACTATGCAACGGGTTTGCTGGCTTACTATGAGTTTGATGAAACGCCGATTTGCAATTACCTGAATGCTGAGGACAGAGCTATGTTGGCTCGTCAATCGAGTGGAGTGTCGCCTGTGCTGAACAAGGACATTGCTCGCTTTGGACAGGTGCTGAAGGTGACGGGCGGAACGGAGGCTGCCAAGTCGGGTGGATTGGCACGCATGAACAATCCGCTTTACGGACTGACGGACTTGGAGGGCATGAGCATCAGTTTCTGGGTGAAGCGCAACGATGCTGACCGATGGGGAACGATCTTCTCATTCGTCAATAGCAATCCTGCATACACCACTACCCAGAACAACCTGTCGTTCACGGGCAATACTTATCTGGGCTTCACCAATGGTGTGGATACCTTCGCCATCAATTATCCAACGACGGAGCGCAACACGCTCGAGGTGGGCGAATGGAAATTCGTGACGATTACGATTGACAAGGCTGAGGGTGTGAAAATCTATATCAATAAGACTAAGCGAGTGGTTTCGTTTGCATCTACGGAAGGTACTCGTGCAGCCAATTTCGACTACCAGAAGGTGCTCGACTTCCTGACGGCTTCGCAGTATCTCAGCATCGGCAAGGGTAATGGCTATGGCACGGCAGATATGTCTGTCGATGAGTTGTTTGTTCATCAACGTGCATTGACAGCCGAGGATGTGGAAGCGCTGTATGCAGCTGAGACACGTGTGACGGACATTAAGGCTGCGATAGATGTGACGGGAATTGAGGATGTTGCTGTGGATGCTGTGAATCCGAAGACTGATGATGCTTGGTACACGTTGCAGGGTTTGAAACTCGCAGATAAGCCTACCGGCAAGGGCGTTTATATTTGGAGGGGTAAAAAGTACTCGGTGAAATAAGAACGACAATGATTTAGGTAGGTTCTAAAAATTCTGTTTTTAGTTCACTACCAATTTGTAATATTTTATTTCGGTTGCTTTTTGTTTGATTTGAAGTCTTTTTGCCACTTTTCTCGGTTACATAGCTTTCTATGCGCCCTCAAAAACTGACAAAAATCCAATCAAATCAATTCAAAAATCAATCCGACATAATTTTTCGAACCTACCTTAAGGATTTTATAAAAAACCACAGATTCATCGGATGGACGTTGAATCTGTGGTTTAACTTTTTCGGAAAGAAATTAGAATAATTAGAATAATTTCTTCAGAAATACTATGTTTTTTTATGCTTAGTTACTCAAGATGAGGTTGACCAATGCCACGACGTCGGTGATGTCGATTGTGCCGTTGCCGTCCATGTCGCCAGTGCTGATGGCACTGGAAGAGCTGTCGTTGCTGAGGATATAATTAACAAGCGCCACAACGTCGGTAATGTTGACTTCTCCACTCATATCCACATCGCCGAGGATTTTGTTTTCGGGCTGTATGCCGAAGAGGAGAGAGTATCTGTAGGAATAATTGTCGGTGTATCCACCTGTACCTGCTTCGGAAGGACGCATGTTGTCGATGAGGAAATAGGAGTTGTCGGAACCACCCCATCCCCAGTTGATGTGATAATATGGTTCGGAACCATCGTAACGATAACCGTCGATGATGTATGAATGACCAGTATTATTTTCAGCTCTGCCTGACACGATGAGAGGACGACTGGCTTGCAATTCTTGCTGGATGCGAGCGTGCCATTCGTCAGCTGTTTGGAAGGATGACGGACTAAGTGTTTTGATGCCCTTGTCGTAGGAGAAGTAGTTGATGAGAGCTGGTGCAATAGAACCGTTATAAGCACCGCTGGCGTCTGTTCCGTAGTCCATCTCGACGGCTGCCCCGCAAGCAGCGTGAAGCTTAGCCACCTCGGCTGCTTCATCATCATTATAGCCGCAAGGGTAAATATAGTCGGAACCTTCGATGGTGAAGAAGCTGCCTGTCTTAGTGACGGAGAGATAGAACTCCTGCAGGTTGCCGTTTTTGTACTGTTTTGTGTAGGACCACTGGGAGGTGCCGTCCTTTTGGATGCCAATGTAGAGGCGATAGTTGCCGTCACTAATGTTGGCAGGAAGTGAAGGATCCCAAATTTCATTATAACTCCATCCCGCGTAGTTTGGCAAGTTATAAAAATCATCTTTAGTAGGTACAGGACGCATAAATACTCCATTGTTATCCGTAAGAATGAATTGCATAATGCCAGTAAGCGTTTCACCAGAGATGTTGATAAAATTTGTAAATTTTATGACGCCTTTTCTCTCAAAGACAACATCTTCTAAACGCATATAAGTAGAGTTGATCACTGTTTCGTTGGCAGTGTATGGAGCAATATAACTTGTATAGGTATCCTTTATCTTGGTCCAGTCGAAAGTGGTGGAAGACGGGTCCCATATTACAGGGATACCATTTTCATCTGTGGTATAGCTGATGTTATTGCCTTTCATTTCTGTAGGCCACTTGTGGTATTTCATGATCTGTGCCATAGCAGTGGCAACGCATCCAGTCACGCATCTTTCTCCATTATAGACAGGGCAAGCATTATTATAGGGTTCACGTTGGTTGAAGGCAATATCACCCAAAAGCGGTTCCACGGAAGTGAGTGTGGCAGCGTTGGCAAAGAATCTGCCTGGGGCTCTTCTTTTGGCAACGAAGTTTTTAGGCGTGTTGTTCATCTTCTCCACATAGGTCTGCAAAAATGCTTTCATGGGTTCAGGCATTTTGTTGCCATCGAAACGGGAAGAAGCAGAGTAAGCAATTACCTCGGGCAGACGTGTGTCGGCAGAAACAATCACATAGCCAGGAGCACCATTGGTGAAGGCGAAGATGAAGAATGCTTCCTCGTCGTTCTTGAAGAGAGAGGCATCTAACAAGTCGGATGATTTGCACTTCACGTCAAGCAGCGGAACTTGGAAAGGGACAGTCTGGGTGTTGTCGAGATTGAAGGCGGCGTAAGCAATCGACTTCATCTCTTCGAGGGTTCTCTGTGCTGCAAAGGCAGCTGTAGTTGCCATGAATGCAGTCAACATGATAGCTATCAGGCGCTTGCTGAACAATCGGTTTTTTGTTTTCATTGAATAAATAGTTTTAGATTAATTTCTGATTTAAAGGGCAAAATTAGTGATAATCTTTGTGAAAATGTGTTTGTTTGGTATTTTTTTTGTTTAAAATTAGGAATCTTCGTACACAATCAATAATTTTGCATGAATTTTACCAATATTAAGAACACATTTTTAACGTCTCCTACAATTTATATTTGTTATGAAAAAAACAGTTCAGAAAAACGTCGTATTACGAGGATTCGCTTTTGCCATCTTGGTCATGTTTGTTACCGTTTCCTATGCTCAGAAGCACTGGGTGGGAACTTGGGGTACAGCTCCGCAATTAGTTGAACCTCACAACAATCCACCAGCACCTGGTCTTGCAAACAATTCGTTGCGAGAGATAGTGCAAGTGTCGATAGGTGGCAAGCAAGTGCGACTGAAACTCACCAACGAATTCAGTAAGGAGGCAACGGAAATACGTGCTGTGGAACTGGCTATTGCAAAAACCTCGGGCAGCAGTAGCGAGATAGATGAATCAACCACAGTCAGTTTGACATTCAATGGAAAACCATCGGTAACAATGGCTGCAGGAGCCACAGCAGTGAGTGACCCCGTTCGCTTGAAGATAGGACCTCGAGAGAATGTGGCAATCACCATTCATTATGGAGAGGCATCCTCCACGAGTGTCAGTGGGCATCCAGGTTCACGTACCACTTCTTATCTAAAGGAAGGAAACACGACGGATTTCACGAATGCCATCAAGACCGACCATTGGTATTCTATCTTGGCACTCGAAGTGATGGCTCCTAAAAAGGCTGGAGCAGTTGCCATTCTTGGCAATTCAATCACTGACGGACGAGGCTCCACCACCAACCAGCAGAATCGATGGGCAGATGTGCTGTCACGTAGATTGCTCGCCAATAAGGCAACACGAAACATTGGTGTGCTCAACATGGGAATAGGTGGTAACTGTGTGTTGCGGGGCGGATTGGGTCCAACAGGCTCCAGTCGTTATCAGCGCGATTTGTTCGGGCAGGAAGGAGTGAAATACATTATTCTTTTCGAGGCAGTGAACGATTTGGGTAGCTCACGCAATGGAGTGGAAACGGCAAAAGCCATCATTGAAGTGTATGAGAAAATCATCAACCAAGCCCATCAGCAAGGCATCAAAGTGTTTGGAGCTACCATCACCCCTTTCAAGAAGAGTTTTTATGAGAATCCTACACGGTTAGAGGGACGCAATTATCTGAATCAGTGGATTCGGACCACGACGATGCTTGATGGAGTGATAGACTTCGATGCAGCGGTTCGCAACCCTGATGACCCAGAAGTGATGCAAGAACGTTTCCTTTTCGAAAACGACTGGCTGCACTTCAATGCATTTGGTTACGAAACAATGGGCAATGCCATCCCATTGGAACTATTTTAAGTTAACGTATTAAGTTTCAGGGCGCAAGCGCCGTTTCAAGTTTCAGGTTTCATTCTACTCCCCTCTCCCTTTGGAGAGAGGGCGGGGGTGAGGCTTTTACTCTCCAATCTCTTCCAATTTTCCTGTCACAGAATCGATGATGAAGCCACGGGTGATGACATCGCGAGGCATGAGAGGATGGTTGCGTACCGTATCAACCGTTTTTTTGACACTCTCCTCAGCATCGTGGAACCCTTCAAGCCAGTGGTCGAGGTCGATGCCACACCGCTTGATGGTGTCGAACGTCTCGTCGGTGATACCCCGTTCCCGCATGTGTCCTTCGAATTCACGGAACGACATGTGGCAAGCTCCACAAGTGGTGTGAGCAATAACCATTATTTCATTGACTCCCAGTTCATAGACCGCCACAAGCAGGGAACGCATGGCAGAATCGAAAGGCGAAATGACCAGTCCACCAGCATTCTTAATGATTTTGGCATCACCATTTTTCAGTCCAAGTGCTGCGGGAAGAAGTTCCGTGAGACGGGTATCCATGCAAGAAAGAACCGCAAGCTTCTTGTCAGGATACTTGTCCGTGATGTATTTCTCGTAATAACGTTCTTCTACGAATCTCTGGTTATATTGAAGTATTTGGTCAATCATATCATTAAAAATATGTTTCAAGTTTCAGGTTTGGCTATCGCCAAGTTTCAAGTTTCAGGTCAAATACTTATTTTTTACTTTTCACCTTTCACTTTTCACTCCACCCATTCTCGTGGTAAGTTGATGACGATAGGGTTGCCCGACGAAGGACGAAGGAGATAGACATCCCTTTTCCTGTTCGTGAGGTAGGAAACGATGTTTTCATTGTTTTTGCTGCGCCAAATGCCCCAGTAGCCGAAGTAGCCACCCGAAGCGCACAGCCTAAGCCAACCGCTCATCGAGAAATGATGTTGTGGTTCCACCTCGAATTGTTGCAGGTTGAGAATCTTCCGATGCGCCAGAAAATGAATCGTGATGGTTTGTTCCTTCTTTGTGGCATAGAAAGGACAGAAGAATATCGGCACCAGAAGAATGGCAGCTGACATGAAAATCACGAAAACACCAATTCCTTTGCTTCCTTCCTCATAGGCAAACAAGCGATACCCCTCATAGAAGAGAAACAGGCAGACAAGTGAAAGAATGACTGTAATCCATGTGGTCAGTCGATCCCAAGTGAAGGTATATTTTTTCATGGTACGAAAGATAATTTCAATGAAAGAATTATTGTTTTGGAGCTGGGAGCATTCGGTAGCTTATCAGCTTTTGACTTTTTGAAATCCGGTGATATGAACTCTGGTGTTATGAAATCGATTGCAAATTAAGATATTTATTTTTATTTTAACAAATAAATGGGCATGAAAATTCCCATGACAAGTATTCTTGTGGCATCCCGCTTTCTGTTTTTGATACCTGCTTTTTCACAATTATTGGCTTCTTTTCAGTTGCAATGCTTGTTTTTTTGATGAAAATGAAGAAATATTCAAAAATAATGCTCATCTTTGCACGATAAATAAAGATGTTTGTTTGTGTTTAACAATTAGTGACTACTTTTATGATGCATAAAACAAGAAAGTTATCTACGACATTTGTCGTAGTGACTGTTTTGAGTTTGTGTTCCTGCTTCAATAACGACTATGATTTGTCGGACATTGACACGAACGTGAGGGTGCAAGCCAAAGACTTGGTCATTCCCATCAACATGAGTCCCATTACCTTGGAGAGGGTGCTCGATATAGATGATAGCGAACCCGATGCAAAGATTCGACGAGTGAATGGGGAGTATGCAGTGGTGAAGGAAGGACGTTTTTCGTCCTCGAACGTGAATATCAATCCTTTCCGTATCGCAAGACTGAAGGACGTGACGGCAACAGCTTTCATGCCTGTGACCGATGAATTCAAGGAGGCGGATTTGCCTAACTGGAATGTGGTGACGAAGGAGCATTACAAGACCGACCGTAAACTGATTGCCAGTAAGGTGACGAGTGACACGGTGAATATGGATTTCCATGCTTCAAATGTGGATGCTGCCATTGAGCATATCGATGCCATTGAAACGGAACCGTTCGAAGTGAATGTGTCGGTGACAGTGAGCGGATTGGATCAATTTGTGAACACCTACGATTTCGAGAATTTGGTGCTTCATCTGCCTAAGGGATTGAAACTGACTGAGCATGAGGGAGAGTATAATCCCAAGACAGGTTTGTTGTCGTTCAACGAAACCGTGATACTTGAAGAGGGAAAGCCAAGAAACTTCAGATTCATTGTCGAGGGTATCGATGTGAGTGTTTCGGATGCTACGCTGAAAGACCAAATGTTCTCTTACAATTTTGACTGCTATGCCACAGGTATAGTGACCATTTATCCACACAATTTGGTCGAGGTGATTAATCCTACCAAATTGTATGAAACGGAAGGAGTGGGATACACCCTGATGGCAAACATGAAGGATGACGTGGTGATTAAAACGTTCTCGGGCACGGTGAATTATGAGGTGGACAACATCAACGTTTCGCCTGTCGATTTGTCGGACTTGCCTGATTTCTTCCGTGATAGTGAATCGCAAATAGGTTTGGTCAATCCGCAAATCTATCTCTCGCTGACCAATCCTATTCAGCAGGGAGTGGTTCTGACTGCCAATGCGGAATTGATTCCTTCGCCTGATAATGTGGATGGGAAATCATTCACTTTTGATGTGGCTGCCGAAAAGGAACAAAACGCTTTTTGCTATTCTCCTCAGAAACCTGCCACTTACTATACGGGATGGGAAAATGCTGAATTCAAGGAGTTTGCCAATTTCACCGACATTCTGAAGAGTAAGGGCAAGAACGGTATGCAAGTTCCTGACTTTATCAACATCGAGGTGAATGCGGGAGTGAAGCAAAAACTGACGAATTTCAAGTTGGGCAAATACGACAAAGTTGAAGGTGCCTATACCTTCTTTGCTCCGCTTCAATTGTCGGACGGTTCATTCTTCGTTTATACTGACACGATTGATGGATGGAGTGATGATGATTTGGACAAGTTGACCATCACCTCTTTGGATATAATGGCAAAGGTGAATTCCGAGGTACCTGTCGATGTGACTTGCGACATCATCCCGATTGATAAGAAAGGAAAAAAGATTGAGGGTGTGACAGTAAAAGACGCTCGGATTCCTGCCCATGCCAACAGCCATGATTTCCATGCTGTCGTAACGGGTGAAATCAAAAAGATTGATGGTATTATCCTGAAGGCAAGAGCCGATGCGAAAGATGGAAAGGCTTTGGGTCCCGATATGAAAATCACGCTCATCGATACCAAAGTGAAGGCTTCAGGGTATTATGAGGATGAGTTATAAAAGTGAATAATTAAAGCCTCACCCCCGACCCCTCTCCAAAGGGCGAGGGGAGTGAAATGAAGAATTAAAAACTTGAAACTTGAAACCTGAAACCTGAAACTGGCACGAAGTGCCTTGAAACCTGAAACTTGGCAATAGCCAAACTTGAAACTTGAAACAAGTATGAACAACAAATATAAAATAGTATTGGTGCTGGCGTGGGCATTGGTTTGTTCCACAGCGGAGGTTTCTGCGCAGCACACTTATTCTGGCTATTTCACTGATGGCTATTTGTTCCGCCATGAGATGAATCCTGCTGCTGGTAACGAACAGAGTTATGTGTCGATGGTGGGAATCGGAAATGTTGATTTTTCTGTCAGAGGCAACCTGGGCCTGAAGCATGTTCTCTACAATGTGAATGGCAAGACTACCACTTTCCTCAATCCTGCTGTGAGTACTGATGAGTTCCTCAGCAAAATCAAGGACAACAACAGGATTCGCACCGATTTGAATCTGCAATTGTTGGGAGTGGGATTCAAGGCATTCGGTGGCTATAACACCATCGGATTGAGTGCTCGTGCCAATGTGAATGTGAATGTGCCTGGTGCTTTGCTTCGTCTTGCTAAGCAGGGCATTGAGAATAAAACCTATGACATTAGCGATTTCAGGGCACATGCTGAAGCTTACACGGAGTTGGCTTTTGGACATTCACGCGGTATTAACGAGAATTTGCGTGTGGGTGCAAAACTGAAAATCCTGATTGGTGCTGGCAATGTGGATGCTGAATTCCAAAAGGCACAACTTGCCTTGGGTGAGGATGCTTGGACAGCTGTCACGGATGCCAAAGTGCAGGCAAGTGTGAAGGGATTAACTTACAAAACGGAAACAAAAATGAGAGGTGCTGAGGGTGAGAAGCAGCCACACACATACGTGAGCGACCTTGATTACGATAAGTTCGGCATGAATGGATTCGGTTTGGCAGTTGATTTGGGAGCTGAATACAAACTAGATGATGATTGGCGTTTTTCGGCTGCTCTGCTTGATTTGGGTTTCATCAAGTGGAACAACAATATGGTGGCATCCACGAATGGCGAAAAGACTTTTACCACCGACAAGTATATATTCAATGTGAACGACGAAGAAAAGAACAGCTTCGAAAACGAAGGTGATCGTTTGATGAATGATTTATGCTATCTGTATGAGCTTCAGAATAATGGAAACGAAGGTGGGCGTGCTCGTGCCCTGGGTGCCACTTTCAATGTGGGTGCAGAATACACGCTTCCTGTCTATCGCAATTTGACATTTGGTTTGTTGAATAGCACACGCCTTCAGGGTGCTTACAGTTGGACTCAGTTCCGTTTGTCAGCCAATGTGGCTCCTGCCAAAATCTTCTCAGCAGGCATGAATCTGGGTATTGGTTCGTTTGGTGCCGATTTTGGTTGGATCATCAATTTCCATCCTAACGGTTTCAATCTTTTCCTCGGCATGGACCACATACTTGGCTCTTTGTCGAAACAAGGCATTCCTCTTGCTTCGAACTCTTGTTTGAATATAGGAATGAACTTCCCATTTTAAATGAAGAATGAAGTAATTAAATGAAGAATGAAGAATGTAGAATGAAGAATCTATTTTTGTTCATGTAATTTCAATTCTTCATTCTACATTCTTTATTCTTCATTTCGGCAAAGCCGACATTCTTCATTTAACTATTCCCCGTATTAACAACAGGTTGTGCGGATTCATCACCACAAAGCACAACGAGTAAGTTGCTCACCATCGAAGCTTTCTTTTCGTCGTCGAGATTGACGATTTTGTCCTCGTTGAGTTTGTCGAGGGCCATCTTCACCATCGAAACAGCACCACTTACAATCTTTTCACGGGCAGCGATGATGGCAGATGCTTGCTGACGACGCAGCATGACGGCTGCAATTTCTGGTGCGTATGCCAAGTAGTTGATGCGTGCTTCCACCACTTCTATGCCTGCCATTGCCAGGCGCTCGTCGATTTTCTGTTCCAATTCCTTGTTGATTTCCTCACTTCCGTCGCGGAGGGTGATTTCGTCTCCTTCCTCGTTGTCGTAAGCATATTGTCCTGCCACCTGACGAAGTGCGGCATTCGCCTGAATGCTTACGAATCGCTGCAATGCCTGCATCATTCCTGCCGTTGAAGCATCCTTGCCATTCACAGCCATGGTTTGTGTGTCCACGTCGAACATTGCCTTGTAGGTGTCTTTCAATTTCCAAACCAGTACCAATCCTATCATCACAGGATTACCCGTTTTGTCGTTCACCTTGATAGGTTCTGCGTCGAGGTTTCGAGCACGAAGAGAGAGTTTCTTAATGTTGATGAATGGGTTCACCCAATAGAAACCTGCCTTGGAGAAAGTACCTCGATATTTGCCAAAAAACATCATCACAGCCGTTTCGCCTGGTTCCAGTTTCACGAAGCCTCCCCAGCAGATCAGCGCTATGACATTGAGGATGGCACCTATGATGAAATGTGATGCATATACCAGTGGCGAGAAGATGAGCCAACATCCTATGGCATGGATAGCCAAGTTGATGAAAATAAACAAGATACCATTGATGGTTAAACCTTTAAATGTGAATTCTTTTGTTGCTGTCGTTTCCATAATTATTTGTTTTAATTGGGTTAGAATATCTTTCTACATGTTGATGCCTTAAAGACGGAGCAAGAAAAAAGAAACTATCATTCGCATTCACGGAATCGCGAAAAAAAATAAAAACTGCAAAATGGAGTTTGCAAAAGCCCGTCTATTTTGTGAGTTCCTGACAAATCTCATCCTGAAACTGGCGACAACCATAGCGGTTAGTGGTACCATTACAAAGAATGGAGAAAGCCAGCAGATGACCATTCGAGGCAGTGGCATACCCTGTGAGGCAGGAGGCATTCGTGTGAGTACCCGTTTTGGCATGTACGTTTCCGTGAGTCGTTCCTTCTTTCATTCTTTCCATCATCGTTCCGCTTTCGCCTGCCACGGGAAGCGATGCATAAAGCACATCGAAAATCCCCTTTTTCTTCTGATAGGCATAGCGCAGGAGTTTGACTTGTGCTTCAGCGGTGAAACCGTTATAAAGACTCATGCCACTACCATCCACGATGCGCAATCGTTTTTTGTCTATTCCCGCTTTATCAAGCAAGTTCCAGAGGAGAGAAATGCCGTCCTTGGCAGTAGCATGTGCGTTGTGTTGCGTTGCCGCCATACGATAGAGAAGTGCTTCGGCATAGAGGTTGTCGCTTTCCTGCAGAAGCGTTGGCAGAATGTCCTTGATAGTATGAGTGACCGTGAAAAACGCTTTGTTCAGTCGAGTGTCGGAAGGAGACGAACTGAGTTTGATGGCTTTTTCTTTGCTTTCCACACCGATAGCCTTGAGTTCCTTTTGCAGCATCTGAAGGAAATACGCATCGGCATTCATCATCATGTTCATCCTTCCGTCAATGGGACGCTGATGATTGAAAAACAGGGGAGTAAGGCAAGGAGTGACAGGGGAGGGGACATCATCCCAACTCCAACCATAGCCTAATCTCAGGGAGTCTTTCATGCTGATGTCGCCAACGATATGTCCCGCAATCCTTTGAATTCCCAAGTTTTTCACGGCTTTAGCCAAGCGTTGAAGGTCCTGGTAACTGAAAGCTGGGTCGAATCCACCCACCACACACAAATCCCCTTTCAGCACACCCTGCTCAATGCTACCCTCGTAGAAAGCATGCGTTCGGAATTTGCCATTCTCGCCCAGCGTGTCGAGTGCTGTGATGGAAGTGAGCAGTTTGTGGGTCGAAGCGGGAATCATCGTTTTCTGTTCGTTGAATGCAGAAAACAAAGAGTCGTCCGTGAGGTCATAAACACAAAGAGCCGTGTTGAAGTTGGCTGCTTTCGCTTTCTCCTCAATGGTTTGCAATCTCTCATGCAACTGCCGACTCCATGCCCTGTCCCTCTCTTCCCTTGCTTTTCGTGCTTCGAGGGAGGCCAAAGTGGCAGAATCGGATTCCGCCGAAAGTCTGTCAGATGCCGAATGTCCGCCGCAACCCATCATGGCAATGGATGCAGTGGCGATAAATACTCGAATGACGACATTTCTCATGCCTTCAGTTTTGCAGCGAATGCTTTTCCTGGTTCGATGCATGATGTTCTTGGTTTGTTCGTATGTTATTTCGTGTTCCTTATTACTAAAAAACGAGGCTGAAGTATTGCTTTGTCACTTCAACCTCGTTGAATGTTTGCGAATGGAGAGTCTTATCGTTGCTAAACGCTTGTCTCCATAAATACCTTTGGCGAAATGCCCATGTTGCGCTTGAAATAGCGTCCGAAGAAACTCTGGGAAGGGAAATTCAGTATTTCGCCCACCTCGCGGACACTGTATCTTTGCTCACGTAGCAACTCCTTGGCACGCACAATCACGTATTCGTCAATCCACGTACTTGCATTCTTTCCGCTATAGGCAATGCACAGTGCAGAGAGATACTTAGGTGTGATACCCAATTTCTTGGCGTAGAATTGCACCTCACGCTCTCTGATGCTATGCTCGTTGAGCAATTCGATGAAATTGCGGAATTGGATGGATTGGCGAGAAATGTTCTTCTTGTTGCTGTTCACGAAATAGTCGAAGAACTGGAAGTCATTGATGAGAATCACATTGCCCCAGCTTCTCACAGCCAGCTTCCTATGTATGCTTCCGCGGTGCAGAATCTCGTCTTTGATTTGGCGATAAATATTCAGGCGATAATCAAAATCTTCTTGCGAAAGCTGATGCGTATGGAAAGCAAAAGAAAGAACAGATTTGTTGTAGCCGAGTCCTAAGTCATAATGAAGGTCCTGGAGGAACGTGTCATAGAACATGTACATGAAATACTGCAAATCCAAGGTGTAACTCACGATTCTCACCTTCGACTTAGGCATGATATATGTGTAACTGAGCGGATTTAATCCCACCTTTTGACCATTGATTTCCATCTCCACATGTCCACGAACGATGGCAAACACGGTCATCTTTTCCGTGATGAATGGTAAGACTTTCCCCACAACCATCTTAAAGGGATTGAATCCGTTTTTGTTGTCGTAGAGAGATATGTAATCCGATATTGAAGCAGTATATGCTTGCAGAATCGATGGGTTGAGTGGTCCAAATTCAAATTCTTTCATTGTTTCAAAGATTTTTTTGGAGAATGAGAAAATGAAAAATCAAACCTTTTTCTTTTCTAATTGAGCGCTATCTTCATCCAACAAGTACTTGCTGTTCTGGGCAATGTACTGACGAGGCGAGAGGCCAGTAACGCGCTTGAAGTAACGTCCAAAGAAAGATTGAGTAGGGAAATTCAGACTTTCGCTGATGCTCTTGATGTTGATAGTACCATCATAGAGTAGGAGCTTGATACGAAAGACGACATACTGGTCAATCACGTTAGAAGCAGGAAGCTGTGCAAATTCCGTTGTAATGGAAGAAAGGTATTTCGAAGTGATACCAATCTTCCCCGCATAGAACTGCACGGAACGCTCCTTGTTGTAGTGGTCGTTGAGCAAATCAAGGAACTGGTTGAACATCGTCCTTTGGCGAGAGTTCTTACCCAGGATGATTTCGCCAAAGGTGGATTTCACGTGATAGAGATAAGTGAGGTACACCACGATGAGGGCACGAAACACGAATTCCTTCATCAGGTAGTTAGGTCTAAACATCTCTGCCTTCTGAAGCAAGTAAACCTCCTTCAGTCGAGCAATATGCTCAGGCAGGAAATGATGGTAGTGGAAACAGAAACTGTTGTGGCGGATAGAAGTCTCGAACCCGATGTGGTTGTAAATATCCATCATCAGGCTTGCCTGCACCATGTGGCAAAAGAAAATGGCGCGTGACTCCTGTATTTCCACTGTCGTACAAGGCATGATGGAGATGTAGTCGTTCGGCTTCATCTTCACGAGCGTGCCATCCACGACGATGTCCATACTTCCCTGAACTACGGTGATGACGATACTGTAGTTGGCATTGAAAAAAGAATCAACCGCCTTCACTAAACCATCCTTCGAATCGAGGTTGTCAATGTAAATGTACTTGTCTTTAAAGGATAAGTACGACGTATTCGCGGTTACATCCTCAGCTGTTAATGTTTTAATGTCAATCATACGAATCTTCCTCCTTTCATAAAAATCACTTCGCTCAGAAACGAAGTTCAAAGGTCAAAAGCCAAAGGTCAAAGGCTTATTTTTCACTTTTCACTTTTAACAACGGAAAAATCGGAAATATTTCGGAAAATCGGAACCTTTAGCTCGGTGTAGCCAAATTTTGAAAATTATCGGATGAAAAAAACTTTCTTTTCTGTTTTTCCGTTCTTTTCCGTTTTTTCCGTTGTTCCTTTAAAATCCCTTAAATCCCTGATTTTTCACTTTTCACTTTTCACCTTTCACTTTCTTGGTCGCCTCCAGCTCGAAATGAAGTTTAAAATTGTAACGTAAAAAATTTTTTTTAAATTCTAAACGATAATTCTAAATACAATTTCAAGCGAAGCGCCCCAAATCCCTTAAATCCTTTAAATCCTTGATAAACTCTTCAGGTTTGACTTCGTCGAGCTGAAGGTTCAAGAATCCTTTTAAATCCCTTAAATCCTTGATTCGCTCTTCATTTCACTCCCCTCGCCCTTTGGAGAGGGGTCGGGGGTGAGGCTTTTTTCACTCTTCCTTGTCCCCTGCTTTTCTTAAGATAAGCGTTGTTGCACCTATTGTGATGATGGCACCATCTTCGAGTCTGATTCTGTCGTTGTCGCGCAGAATGTTGTTCATGTAGAACGTACCCGTATCGCTTGGCGCATCTCGCAGGATATAGCGCAACTCACCCCTCTTCGTCTTTTCCACCTTAATGGCGCAATGGAACGTGTCAATGCTGGGATCGCTGGTTTCTATGGGTTTATTGATGTTAGTTCCTTTGATGTATCTGCCAAATTCATTCTCACCCAGTTCGAGAGGAATCACCTGCTTGAAGGCAAACTGATTTTCCACCACCACGATACTGCCGTAATCCTGACTGTAGGCATGTTCATCAAGAGTTTTTTCGCTATGAATTCCAGTTAGTTTAGACATTCCTATACGGATGCCAAATTCTTTCTTGCAATGTTGGCAAACGAAAACGAGATTCTGACCAACAGCGTATTTCGTTTCATCGAAAACCACATACGTGTCGCATTTAGGACATCTAACTCGCTTCATTTTATATATATAGTTTCGCTAAAAAGACCAGAGGTCGTTTCAAGTTTGACTTCGTCGAGCTGAAGTTTCAAGTTTCATTCTACTCCCCTCGCCCTTTGGAGAGGGGGCGGGGGTGAGGCTTTTTCACTTTCTTGGTCGCCTGCGGCTCGAAATGAAGTTTAAAATTAAAACGTAAAATTATTTTTAAAATTCTAAATGATAATTCTAAATACAATTTCAAGCGAAGCGCCCCAAAATCCTTTTAAATCCTTTAAATCCTTGATGCACTTCTCACTTTTCCCTCCCCCTCGGGGGAGTCGGAGGAGGGCCTATTCATCCACTTCCAGCACCCAAGCCTGTTTGAATTCCCTGCTCTTCTCGCACAGATCGCTGAGAGCAGCTTCAGCAGCCTCCTCAGTGGCATAGTGTCCATAAAGAACACGAGTCATCTTACCTCTTTCAAAGAAGCGACCTTCCTTAAAGCCGTTCTCCGCCAGTTTCTGAATGTATTCATCACCATTGGCTTTGGTGGTATAGCTTGCCAAGACCAAAGTGAATTTCCCATTCGAAACCTCAGCTTCCTGACTCGACCTGTTTTCGCTGATGTTCACTGCACTCGCTGCAAGCGTGTCCGTCGAACCCTTTGGCATCGACTCATAGGAGAGTAAGAAGAACAGGATCACGGCAGCGGCTGCAGACACAGCGATGTCGATCCAGCGGCGGTTGAACTTCACCACGACAGTCTCACTCTTCTCCGAGTCCTCACCAGCCGACGTGATCGGCAGAACAGAAGTCTCTTGGATAGCGGCAGAGATTTTGCGTTGCTTCTCAATCGCATCCACAGGCTCCAAGGCGAAGGACGAAAGACCATAGAACCAAGGAGTGTTCACACCGCTCTCATCCGTCTCCAGCGAAATGTTACGGTTGATGTCGATGCGAAGCGTTCCTATGTTCTCCATTACGTACTCGCCCGTGAGGTTCAGTTGGTCCATCATCTCGTCGATCTCCATCTGCATCTGCTTCTGGGCAGCAGGGAAAGACGCGTCATAGATGTTCATGTACGACTGCACCAGCAAACCATCGTTAGCTTGAAGTGCCTGATTGAATCTCACGGTTCTAAAAGGTGGCATCATCTGCCACTCATGCTCAAGGAACTTAGCCTCTTCAGCCTTTGTGATAAAGCCTCCGAAGCCAGGAATCACGACACAGTCGTGCTCCAAGAGCAATATCTCTATATGTCTTGCCAAACTAATCATGCTGCAAATATAAACAAAAAAAATGAGTGCCGTCAACTTTTTGGAACACTTTTTTTCTAAAATGCAAAAAAATCTCATAATCCATAGATTAAGCAGAGCGATTCCTTGGAATGAACAGAACTGTTTCTTTGATTGAACACAACTGTTTCTTCGATTGCGCAGAACCATTTCCTCGATTCAACCGAAGCATCAGCTCGGAGCAAGTCAAAAGCCGAGCCTTCAACGAAATGATGGCGAGCCCTCGTTGTCGCAACGCCGAGCCCTCGCCGTTTCGATGGCGAGCCCTCGGCAACTAGTTGAATTCAAAGGAGCGGTTCAGTCAATCCACACATGAACTTCTGATAATTCCCAAAAGAAACTGACGAAAATCTATATTTAGACAGCTTTCTTGTCCCGAACAGGTGTTTTCTCTTGTTTTTTGAAACGAAAGAAAAGGGTAAAAGTGTCACTTATTTCCATGCTTCTTCTTGTTTGCAAGCAAAAGGAGCTTTTTTTCTGTTATAATGTCAGGGAAATGAAATATTTATTGTAAATTTGCAAGCGAAATCGTAGTACAAGAAATCAATAACACAATTTGAAAATGTTTTAAACAAATGAAAAAAATTTACTCTTTCTTGTTCTGTGCGTGTTTCGCAGGGGCGACTGCTGCTTGGGCACAGGGACAAAAATCAAAATCCGACCAACCTGATTGGTTGAAGAACCTTTCGGAAAGAATTACTTTGAATGGTTATGCTCAAGCTGGTTACACTTGGCAGCACCAAGATGGGAACTACACCAACTTCATCGACTTGAAGCGCACCTTGCTTTGGGCGAAGGCTCAAATCACGGATCGCTGGTCCTTCTTGTTCATGTACGATTTCTCGAGTGTGGTTCAGGAGTTTTACACGGATTACCGTCTGACGAACAACCGCGCCATGACAGTGCGCGTGGGTCAGTTCAAGAATAGTTATACGTTGGAGAATCCGCTTTCGCCAACGAAATTGGAACTGGTCAATGTCTGCTCCCAGGGTGTGACGTTCTTGTCGGGCTGTGGCTCCGACCCGCTTTATGGTGTGAACTATGGTCGTGACTTGGGTATCGAGCTTTATGGTTTCCTCTTCAAGAACCATCTCTATTATGAGCTGGCGCTGATGAACGGTCAGGGCATCAACCGCAAGGATAGAAACAACCAGAAGGATGTGATTGGACGACTGGATTTCCGTCCTGTGGAGAATTGGCGCGTGGTGGTGTCTGGACAGTTGGGTAAGGGCAACGCCGTTTCTTCTTCGGTCTATAACCCAAATATTAAGGTGGGCGAGAACTACACCCGTAACCGCTGGTCGGCAGGTGCCGAATGGAAGAGCCACGTGCAGGGTGTGGATTATTGGAAGAACCGTGCTGCCACGGTGCGTGCCGAGGTGCTGGGTGGCAAAGATGGCGACGTGAACAGTTTTGGTGCTTACGGTACTGCCAGTGTGCCTGTCTGCCAGGCATTGGATGTGGTTGGGTCTGTGGATTATTTCAACTATAACACGGATATGGATTACAAGCAGACGAACTTGACTGCTGGCTTGCAGCACTGGTTCTATAAGTCTTGCCGTCTGCAACTGCAATACACTTATTCCATCGCTGAAAAGCAAGAGAATTACGGAACGCTCCAAGCACAGGTGCAGGTGGCGTTCTAAAAAGGCCCCTCTCCAGCTCCCCCGAGGGGGAGGGAAGGCATCAAAATGGTAGCTAAAGCTAACGCTAATGCTTTCATTTTTAATTTTTTTATTGTTCATTTTTAATTTATAAGCTTATGTTTGTCAAGATATTATTAACAGTTATATTTCTTGTTGTGTTGGTGGGCGTGGGCGTGTTGTCGCGCAAGCAAGCCAATAGTGTGGATGGATTTGTGTTGGGTGGACGTTCTGTAGGGCCTTGGCTCTCTGCTTTTGCATACGGTACGAGCTATTTCTCGGCTGTGGTGTTCGTGGGTTATGCTGGTCAGTTTGGTTGGAAATACGGTATGTCCTCCACTTGGATTGGTGTGGGCAATGCCGTGATTGGTTCGCTTTTGGCTTGGTTGGTGCTGGGTCGCCGCACGAAGTTGATGACGCAGCATATTGAGTCGCGCACCATGCCTGACTTCTTCGGCACTCGTTTCCGTTCTCAGAATCTGCGTGTGGTGGCTTCCATCATCGCCTTCGTCTTCCTGATTCCTTACACGGCGGGTGTGTATAAGGGTATCTCCACCTTGTTTGAAATGGGCTTCGGCATTCCTTACGAATACTGTGTGATTCTGATGGCGTTCCTCACTGCGCTTTATGTGATACTGGGTGGTTATCGTGCCACTGCGATGAACGACTTCATTCAGGGTGTGATCATGCTCTTTGGTATCGTGACTATCATTGCGGCTGTATTGGCTCAGAAGGGTGGATTGGCTTCTGCCCTGGAACAGATGGCTGCCATTCCTGCTGATGACAACCCTGCCGTGAACGGTCAGTTGGCTGACATCTGGGGCCCTGACCCTTGGAACTTGCTGGGTGTGGTGGTCTTGACGAGTTTGGGTACTTGGGGACTGCCTCAGATGGTGGGTAAGTTCTATTCCATCACGGACGAGAGTGCCATCAAGCGTGGAACCATCATTTCCACGATTTTTGCTTTCGTCGTGGCTGGTGGCTGTTATTTCTTGGGTGGTTTCGGACGTCTTTTCGGTATGCCTCCAACGCTGCCAAACGGACGTCTCGATTTCGACTCCATCGTGCCAAGTATGCTTTCGTCCTTGCCTGATATTCTCATCGCTCTGGTGGTGCTCTTGGTGCTTTCTGCTTCGATGTCCACCTTGGCTTCGCTGGTGCTCACTTCCAGTAGTACGATGACGCTCGACTTGATTTATAGAGACAAGAAGTCGCTGGAAGGCGAGGTGAACAGTGGTGAAATCGATGATGAGGTGTCGCAAAAGGTGGAGAAGCGCAAGGTGATTGTGATGCGCGTGCTGATTGTGTTCTTCATTGTCATTTCGTTGATGATTGCCTTGAACCCTCCTACGTTCATCGCTCAGCTGATGGGTATTTCGTGGGGTGCTTTGGCAGGTGCTTTCTTGGCTCCATTCATGCTGGGTCTCTACTGGAAGGGTGTGACGAAGGCGGGTGTTTGGGCATGCTTCATCTGGGGCGTGGGCATCACCGTTGCGAACATGCTTCTGGGTAATCCTATTTCGCCTATCAACTGCGGTGCCATTGCCATGGTGGGCGGATTCGTCGTTGTGGCGATTGTGAGCTGGATCACACCAAAATTGCCTCAGAGACACGTGGACAGAATCTTCGAATGTTATCAATGATGCAATAAAATGAGGCGCTTTTTCGTTTAGAATTATGCACCTTATTATATATAGGAATATATAGGGAAACGAATTCGTGAAAATTGCGATTCTTCAGTCGGACATAGCTTGGGCTCAGCCTGAGCGGAATCGGCAGCACTTGGATGTTTGGCTCGACAGCATGGCTCGAGCCGACCTCTATGTGCTGCCTGAGATGTTTTCGACGGGTTTTGCGATTCAGCCTGAGGGCATTGCAGAAAACGACTGTGCTTCGCTCCTATGGATGAAAAAGAAGGCTCGAGAGCTCGATGCTGCCTTGGCAGGAAGCGTAGCAACGGAAGAGGATGGCAGGTTTTACAATCGTTTCTATTTCGTGAAACCCAATGGGGAGGTGACTGCTTACGACAAGCATCATCTCTTCACATACGGCAAGGAGCATTTGCAGTTCACTGCAGGGCAGGAGCGTGTGGTGGTGGAATGGAAGGCTGTGCGCATCTTGCTGGAGGTGTGCTATGACTTACGTTTCCCCGTTTGGTCAAGAAACCACAAGGATTATGACATGATTCTCTATGTGGCTTCGTGGCCAACGAGTCGTGTGAAGGCATGGAGCACGCTCTTGAAGGCTCGTGCCATCGAGAACCAATGCTATGTGGCGGGTGTGAACCGGGTGGGGGAGGACCCTCACTGTCAATACTGCGGTGCATCTGCCATCATCAATCCTTACGGCGAGGAAATGGAAAGCTGTGGCGTGGACAAGGAATGTGCTGTTTCAGCAGTCATCGACATGGAAAAACTCATGGCTTTCAGAAAGAAATTCCCAGTGCTGGAGGATCGAGATTGAAGGGAGGCACCAAAGCCCCCTCCCAACCTCCCCGAGGGGAGGAGAAAAAGCCTCACCCCCGACCCCTCTCCAAAGGGCGAGGGGAGTAGAATGAAGAGTGAAAAGTGAGAAGTGAAAAGTGAATCAAGGATTTAAAGGATTTAAAAGGATTCTTGAAACCTGAAACTTGAAACCAGCACGAAGTGCCTTGAAACTTGGCGCAGCCAAACTGAAACTTGACGAAGTCAAATCACATATAAAAATATATTATAGATGTCAGAAAAGAAACTTTTGCTTGGTGATGAGGCGATTGCCTTGGGAGCTATCCACGCTGGTTTGTCGGGCGTGTATGCTTATCCTGGCACTCCTTCCACCGAGATCACTGAATTTATCCAAGGTAATGCCTTGGCGAAGGAACGCGGCATTCATAGCCGTTGGAGTACGAACGAGAAGACAGCGATGGAAGCTGCTCTGGGTATGTCGTTCATGGGCAAACGTGCCTTGGTGTGCATGAAGCATGTGGGACTGAATGTGTGTGCTGACCCATTTGTGAATTCTGGTATGACGGGTGTGAATGGTGGTGTCATCGTTCTTGTTGCCGACGACCCTTCCATGCACTCTTCGCAGGATGAGCAGGACTCGCGTTTCTATGGGAAGTTTGCGATGATTCCTACCTTTGAACCAAGTTCTCAGCAGGAAGCCTACGATATGATGGCGGTTGCTTTCGAGTATTCGGAACAGCAGCACTTGCCTGTGCTGATGCGTGTCACCACCCGTATGGCTCATAGCCGTGCTGTGGTGCAGGTGGCTACTGAACCTCGTCAGGAGAATGAATTGAACTACAATGCTGTGGCAAGCAGTTGGGTACTTCTGCCAGCCAACGCTCGCAAGCGCAATGTGATTGTCACTGCACAACAAGCACAGTTGGAGGCTGACTCAGTGCGTTCCGTTTATAACAAATACATCGACGGAGAGGATAAGTCGCTGGGTATCATTGCCAGTGGCATTGGATACAACTATGTCATGGAGTGTTATCCCGAGGGATGTCCTTTCCCTATCTTGAAGATTTCTCAATATCCATTGCCTAAGAAACTCGTCAGGGATTTGATGGCAGCTTGTGAGAAAATCCTCGTTGTGGAGGAAGGTCAGCCTTTCATCGAAGACATCATCCGAGGTGTGGAGGACAATGAAAGGATTCAGGGAAAACTCACGGGTGAACTGCCTCGCACTGGCGAATTGACTCCAGATATTGTGAAGAAGGCTTTGGGCATTGAAAGCGATGAATGCTTTGCTCCTTGCGAGGACGTGGTGCCTCGTCCACCAGCACTCTGCATGGGTTGTGGACACCGTGACGTGTATGCCGCTTTGAACGAAGTGTTGAAGGAATATGAGAACCCTCGCGTGTTTGGCGATATAGGTTGCTATACACTCGGTTTCCTTCCTCCATATCGTGCCATCCATTCCTGCGTTGATATGGGTGCGAGCATCACGATGGCGAAGGGTGCTGCCGATGCAGGACAATGGCCTGCCGTTGCCATCATCGGTGACTCTACTTTCACCCACAGCGGTATGACTGGACTCTTGGATGCCATCAACGAAAATGCCAATATCACCGTGATTATCAGTGATAACTTGACAACGGGTATGACGGGTGGACAGGATTCTGCTGGAACCAATAAGTTCGAGGCCATCTGCCGTGGCTTGGGACTCAGTGATGAACACTTGCATGTGGTGGTGCCTCTTCCAAAGAATATGGAGGAGATTACCAACGTGATCCGTCAGGAGATTAACTACAAGGGTACGAGTGTGATTATTCCTCGTCGTGAGTGCATGCAGACCTTGCAGAGACATTTGAAGGAAAAACGTGCTAAAGAACAAGCAGAAAAAGAAAAGGAGGCAAAACAATGAAAACAGATATTATCTTGTGTGGTGTGGGAGGACAAGGCATCCTTTCCATCGCAACCATCATCGGTGAGGCTGCCATGAACGAGAACCTCTACATCAAGCAGGCTGAGGTACACGGAATGAGTCAGCGAGGAGGCGACGTGCAGAGTAATCTGCGTATATCCGACAAGCCTATCAATAGCGACCTCATTGCCAAGGGTGGTGCCGATGTGATTATCTCCATGGAACCCATGGAAGCGCTTCGCTATTTGCCTTATCTCAACAAGAACGGATGGATCATCACTTCCAGCGCTCCATTTGTCAACATTCCCAATTATCCTGACATCGAGGTCATTAAGAAGGATTTGAACAAGATTCAGAATGTGATTGTCATCGACATCGAGCAGTTGGCAAAGGAAAACGCTGTGCCTCGTTCTGCGAATGTGATTCTCTTGGGTGCTGCCCAAAAAGCTTTAGGCATCGAATACGATAAGTTGGAAGATGCCATTCGTCGCGTATTTGGCAGAAAAGGTACCGCCATCGTTGATGCGAATATCAAGGCATTGGCTTTGGGACGAGAGGCGCAGAAATAAATAAGGGAGGCCCCCCTCCGACTCCCCCGAGGGGGAGGGAGAAACGTGAAGCGTGAAGTGTAATTTCGTTAAACTTTAAACGTTAAACTTTAAACGATCAATCATTTAATGAACACTCCAATCAAGAAAGAAATCGTTGATGGATTAATCGACAGTCTCGGCATACAGGACTTTGCCAAAGCAACCATCCGTGAGGTGAAGCAGGTGGCGGCAATGGCTGAAAAGCAGTCGGGTGTGGAGTTTATCAAAATGGAAATGGGTATTCCAGGACTTCCTGCCGCTCAGGTGGGAGTGGATGCACAGATAAAAGCCTTGCAGGACGGAATAGCTCACAGTTATCCCGACATCCAAGGTTATCCCGAACTGAAGAAACAGGCGTCCCGTTTTGTGAAGGCATTCATCAACGTGGATATTCAGCCCGAAGGTTGTGTGCCTGTGAGCGGAAGTATGCAAGGCACCTTCGCTTCGTTCCTCACTTGCTCTCAAGCAGACAAGAAGAAGGACACCGTGCTCTTCATCGACCCAGGTTTCCCTGTTCAGAAGATGCAGTTGCAGGTGCAAGGTGTGAAATACAAGACCTTCGATGTGTATGATTTTCGTGGTGAGAAACTGGGTCCGAAACTCGAAAGCTATCTTTCAGAGGGAAACATTTGCGCTATCCTTTATAGCAATCCAAACAATCCCGCATGGATTTGTTTGAGCGAGGAGGAACTGCGCACCATCGGAAGTTTGGCAACGAAATACGACACCATCGTGATGGAAGACCTGGCTTATTTCGCTATGGATTTCCGTCAGGATTTCAGTAAGCCTTTCCAGCCACCTTTCCAGCCAACGGTGGCTCACTACACGGACAATTACATATTGCTCATCAGTGGTTCCAAGGCGTTCAGCTATGCAGGTGAGCGCATCGGAGTCACTTGCATTAGTGACAAACTTTTCCATCGCCACTACGACGACCTCTCAGCTCGCTACGAGGGTCTGCCGTTCGGTTTGGTGTTCTCCACCCGTATGCTTTATGCACTTTCCTCTGGCACCAGTCATTCTGCTCAGTACGCTATGGCAGCCATGATGCGTGCAGCCTGCGACGAGGAGTACAATTTCCGCAATGAAGTGAAGGTGTATGGAGAGCGTGCACGTAAATTGAAAGATATCTTCTGCCGCCACAACTTCTATGTTGTTTACGACCGCGACCTCGACCAACCCATTGCCGATGGTTTCTATTTCACGATAGGCTATCCAGGCATGACCAGTGGAGAATTGGCTCGCGAACTGATGTATTATGGCGTGAGTGCCATCTGCCTGATTACCACAGGCTCTCATCAAGAAGGCTTGCGTGTCTGCACTTCCTTCATTGAGGACCATCAGTATGCACAACTCGAAGAGCGCATGCAGATTTTCCAAGAAAACCATCTTATTTAAGTGAAAAGTGAAGAGTGAAAAGTGAAAAATTACAAAAAGTACAAAGTACAATTTACAAGGTACAGGCATGTCCTTTGTTCTTTGTCCTTTGTTCTTATCTTCACTCTTCATTCTTCACTTTTCATTTCTCACTTTTAACTTTTCACTTTTAACTTATAACCATGTCCTATTCAGATTATTTCAATCCTGAGTTGGAGACCATGCCACGCGAGGAACTGCGAAAGCTACAGTTGGAGCGTTTGCAGAAAACCGTTCGCCAGTGCGCGAAGGCTCCTTTCTATCAGGACAAATTCAAGGAAATGGGCATTCAGCCCGAAGATATCAAGTCGCTCGACGACTTGCAAAAATTGCCTTTCACTACGAAAGACGACCTACGTGATTATTACCCTTGGGGACTCACTGCTGTGCCTCTCAAGGAATGCGTCCGTTTGCATTCCTCCAGTGGTACGACAGGTAATCCGACCGTTGTGACGCACACACAGAAAGACCTCAATGAGTGGGCAAATGCTGTGGCTCGCTGTCTGTGGATGGTGGGATGCCGTCCCGAGGATGTGTTCCAGAATTCCGCAGGCTATGGCATGTTCACCGCTGGACTCGGTTTCCAGTATGGAGCTGAGCGCGTGGGTATGCTCACAGTACCAGCGGCAGCAGGAAACACCCTTCGCCAAATCAAGTTCATCAAAGACTTTGGCACTACCGTTGTGCATGCCATTCCTTCTTATGCAAGTCGCATTTACGACGTGATGCGTGAACAAGGTGTGGACCCACGCAAGGACACAAAACTGCGTGTGCTCTGCATCGGTGCTGAACCTCATAGCGAGGAACAGCGTCGCCGCATCGAAGAGAACTTCGGCGTGAAGGCATACAACTCCTACGGCATTTCCGAGATGATGGGCCCTGGAGTAGCTTTCGAATGTCCTGAGCAGAACGGAAACCACATCTGGGAGGATTATTTCATCGTGGAAATCATCGACCCTGTCACCCTCCAGCCTACTAAACCAGGTGAATTCGGTGAATTGGTCATCACCACCATCAACCGCGAGGCAATGCCGTTGCTGCGCTATCGCACCCGCGACCTCACCCGTCTGCTTCCAGGCGAATGTCCTTGTGGACGTACCCATGTCCGTATCGACCGCCTGCGTGGACGCTCCGACGATATGATCATCCTCAAGGGCGTGAACATCTTCCCTATCCAGATAGAGAAGATTCTGATGAATTTCAAGGAACTCTCCACCGACTTCCTCATCACCCTCGAAACCATCGAGCCACAGGGAGATTTCATGACCGTGGAAGTGGAAGTGAAGGAATTCACCGACGATTATCAGCATATCCAGAGTCTCACCCGCGAAATCACCCGTCAGCTCAAGGACGAAATCCTCATCACTCCAAAGGTGAAGCTCGTGCCTAAGGGAACGCTTGCTGTTTCCGACGAGAAGAAGGCTGTGCGCGTGAAAGACCTTAGAAAACTGTTCTAAGTACATTGTACAAAGAACAAAGTACAACGTAGTGTGTTATTGTTCACGTAACTAAAATCGGTAAATCGTAAATCTTTAAATTCGTAAATCATTTCATGAAGCAACTCTCTATATTTCTTGAAGACAAGTCGGGCACCATCTACCGTGTGCTCAACCTGTTGAAGGGTGGAGGCATCCAAATCATTGCTTCCACTGTTGCCGACACCGCCGACAACGCCATCTATCGCATCATCTGCGACAATCCCGAAAAGGCATACCTCATCCTCTCCGATGCGGGAATGACCGTCAACCTCATCGACGTGAATGTCATTGAACTCGACGACGAGCCAGGTCGTGCTGCCGAGGCATTGGCACCGCTCACTGAGAAGGGCGTCAACATTGCCTACCTCTATTCATTCTTGCTCAAGGGCAAGGGAATGCTGGTCTATAAGGTGAGATAACGCAATCTTCATAAAGATAGCAGTTCGTATCCTGTCATTGCTCGAAAGGGGTGATGGCAGGTTTTTTGTTTCTTTTGGACAGAATTCCATGAAACACGCGTCAATGAAACAATAGCAGAAAAATAACTGTGGAAAATTGTTTGCTGGATTGAAATAAAAATGTACTTTTGCAAAACTAACTGATTGAATTCCAAACCTATTAAAAAAGAAGACGGTATGAAAAACAAATTCCTATTGTTTGCTTTGGGCTGTATGTTCGCTACGGGAGCAATGGCTCAGACGAAGTTGACGCTCCAACTCGAAAAGGCAGAAAAGACGGTTAGTCCTTTGCTGTATGGACTGATGACCGAAGAGATTAACTATTCGTACGAGGGTGGCCTCTATGCACAGCTGCTTGGCAACCCTGCCGTGATTGACATGGCTAACCAAGGACAGGGCAGAGGGCAGAACCGTGGCGGCGGTGGCATGCGTCCGCGTCCCGCTCATTGGGAACTGACGGATTCGACGGCTGGCAGGTTGACGGTGGACCGCACAAACGCCATGAACAAAGCCACTCCGCAGTCGCTCAGCTTCAACACGAATGCTGATGGGGTGGGCGTGAAGAACGATGGATTCTGGGGCATTCCGATTCGTCCTCTCACCACTTACAAGGGTTCCGTCTGGCTTCGTGCTGAAAGTGGTGCAGATGCGCAGGTGTGCTTGCGCAGTAAGGATGGCAAGACGGTCTATGCTTCTGCCGACCTGAAAGGCATCGGAACGAGCTGGAAGAAATTCGAATACACGTTCACCACGGCAAAGGACGTGACTCCTACGAAGGATGCGGAATGGGTGCTCGTGCCAAGTAAGAAGGGACAGTATTGGTTGACTCGCTCCACGCTCTTCCCTCCATGCTTCAACAACCGTGAGAAGGGTTTGCGTGCCGACCTCATGCAGATGATGAAGGACATGAATCCTAAGTTCTTGCGCTTCCCTGGCGGAAACTATTTGGAAGGAAACCTGTTCAAGGAGCGTTTCGATTGGAAGAAGATGATTGGCGACCCAGACGAGCGTCCTGGACATGCCTGTCCTTGGGGCTATACTTCGACCGACGGCATGGGACTCTTAGAGTTCTTGGAATGGGCTGAGGACGTGGGAGCAGAGCCGCTCGTCGGTATCTTTGCTGGCTATGTGTTGCGAGGCGACTATGTGGTGGGTCCTTATCTGGAGCCTTTCATCCAGGACGCCCTCGACGAGATTGAGTACGTGATGGGTGGAACGGATACGAAATGGGGTGCTCTTCGTGCAAAGCATGGACATCCAGAACCTTTCCCTCTGCATTACGTGGAAATCGGCAACGAGGACTGGTTCGACCGCTCTGGCTCCTATCCTGAGCGTTACCGACAGATGTACGATGCAATCAAGGCGAAGTATCCTCAACTGAACATCATTGCCACGATTGGTGGGCACACCAGCATGGGGCAGTCGATGAATGTGGATGGCGTGAAAGTGGATATTGTGGATGAGCACTACTATCGCAATGCCATCGACATGTATCGCAATGCCTTCCAGTATGACAGCTACGACCGCTCGAAGGAACCATTGGTGTTCTGCGGTGAATGGGCTACGCGTGAAGGTGAACCTACTCCGAACATGAATGCTGCCTTGGGCGATGCTGCGTGGATGACTTGCATGGAAAGGAATTCCGACATCGTGATTGCTTCGTGCTATGCACCGCTGTTCGTGAATGTGAACCCTGGTGGCATGCAGTGGACTTCCGACCTGATTGGTTACGATGCACTCAACAGCTATGGTTCTCCATCGTATTATGCTCAGGTGATGTTTGCCAACCATGTGGGAACGAAGATTGTTCCTATTGATGCACAAAATGTGGCTCAGTTCAGTTTCGAGGAATCTGTTCGCAGAGGTCGTCCTCAGGACGGTGCACCAGCTGAAACTCGTACGATGAAACTCAATCAGGTTTATTACTCTGCTACGAAGGATGCCAAGAAGGTTTATCTGAAACTTGCCAATGTGCGCGACACGGAGCAGCAGGTGGATGTGAACTTGGGCAGCAGTGTGAAGATTGCCAAGTCGGCAAAGAAAATCGAAATGAAGGGTGCTGGACCTGAAGACACAAATAGCATTACCGACCCTCGCCATATCGTTCCTGTGGAATCGAAAGCAAAGGTCGGCAATCAGTTCAGCATCAAGCTCGCTCCTTATTCAATTGTTGTATTGGTGATGGAGTATAAATAAGACCCCTTCACAACTTCCCCGAGAAAAGCCCCCTCCCAACCTCCCCGAGGGGAGGAGATTGAAGAGTGAAAAGTGAAAAGTGAAAGACGAAAAACAATTTAGTTTTTTCGGAAAGAAATTAGAATAATTAGAATAATTATATCAGAAATAACATGTTTTAAAACAACATCAATTTTTGGAGAAATTATTCTAATTATTCTAATTTCTTTCCTAAATATATTCATTTACTATCTTCTGGTGGTAGAACGATTTCTTGCTTCAAGCGTTCTACGAAATCATCGATTTTGTGTAGTTCCTGAGGAATTCGAATGCGCTGTGGACAATGCTCAACACACTGGTTACAACCGATGCAATGGCTTGCCTGACGCAGTTTTGGAACGCTTCGGTCGTAGCCAACGAGGAAGGCACGACGAGCTCGGTAGTATTCCTTGTCCAATTTCTCATGAGGAATATTGCCATCCTTGATGCACTTGTTATAATGTGAGAAGATGGCAGGGATATTCAAACCGTATGGACAAGGCATGCAGTAGTTGCATTCGTTGCAAGGAATGGTCTTGAGATTGTAGATGTCCTCGGCAATTTCCATGAGGAATTCGTTCTCTTCTTCCGTGATGGGATGGAGAGGAGAGTAAGTGTTGAGGTTGTCCTTGAGGTGCTCCATGTAGGTCATGCCGCTCAGCACGCAAAGCACACCCTTTGGAGTGCCAGCAAAGCGGAAACCCCATTTTGCAATGCTGCCTTCGGGGTCGCGCTGCTTCATCTTGGAAGCTATGGTTGTTGGCACGTTGGCAAGGCGTCCTCCAAGCAATGGCTCCATGATAACAGCTGGGATGCCACGCTTTTCCAATTCTCCATAGAGATACACGGCATCCACATTGGTATCGCTGATTTCGTTTGCCCAATTCCAGTCGAGGTAGTTCAGTTCGATTTGCACAAAATCCCAATGATAACGACCTTCGTCGTGCCAAGCTAAAAGTTCGTCGAACACCTCTTTGTCGCCGTGGAAAGAGAAACCGAGATTGCGAATGCGTCCCTTTTGTTTCTGTTCCACGAGCCAATCGAGGATGCCATTGTCCATGTATCGGCGGTTCACCACAGGCATACCTCCGCCACCCACAGCATGAAGCAGCAGATAGTCGATGTAGTCCACTTGCAGGTTCTTGAGCGAGTTCTCAAACATCTGAATCGACCCTTCTCTCGTTTGGGTGTTGGGACTGAAGTTCGACATTTTTGTGGCAATGAAAAACTCTTCACGTTTGTGTCGAGCCAAAGCGATACCCGTGATGGTTTCTGATTCACCTCGACAATAGGCGGGTGATGTGTCGAAATAGTTCACGCCATGCTCAATGGCATAATCCACTTGACGATTCACCATCTCCTGGTCGTAGGGAGCATCTTGATTATCTTGACCCGAACCACTCACAACGGGTAGGCGCATCATGCCATATCCCAAAAGCGAAACCTTATCGCCAGTATTAGGATTCGTGCGATAGGTCATCTTGTCCTTGGGTGGTTCTTGCAGAGCCGCTGTGGTGCGTCGCTCATCGTCTTTGCATGCAGTCAACAAAGCAGAGGAAGCTGCAATGCCACCACCCAGATATTTCAAGAAATTTCTTCTATTGAGTTCCTTATTCATTTGTCTTATCTTTTTTAGTCAACAAATTCTCACAAATTATCTCAAAACTATTTTTTATTTGTGCCTCATTTGTGGTAATTTGTTGACTCGTTTTATATAGTTTTATGCACTTCGTGTCCTTCCACATAAATAGCACTGAATGGTCGGGCAGGGCAGAGGTTCTCGCAAGCACCGCAGCCAATGCAATAGGCTTCATTGACAGCTGGAATATATACGCCTTCAGGCTCATCCTCATGGAGAGGAACCATTTCGATGGCACCCGTAGGACAATGGCGCTCGCAGTTTCCGCAGTTCACACCGTCCGTCACAGGAATGCAATTCTGCTTGATCCACACGGCGTGTCCGATTTGTGTGGAACTCTTATCCTCCACTGTGATAGGGCGGATAGCACCAGCTGGGCAAACGTCGGAACACTTCGTACATTCAGGTCGGCAGTAGCCACGCTCATAACTCGAGGTAGGTTGCATCAATGTGAGAAAATTCGTGGATGGACGAAGCACACCATTTGGACATGCCGACACACACAACTGACAAGCCGTGCAGTGCTTTGCCATATTGGAAGCGGAGATGGAGCCTGGAGGAGTGATGGGTGTGTTGCGCTCTGGAGCAATCTTATCTTCAATCACAGCCAATCCACCATCCACATCCCCCTTGCCTTGTGCCAAAGCAGCTGCTGTGGTTGCCATCGCTGCCGACACCAAGAAGGAACGGCGGGACGTGTCGATGCTTTCTCTTCCGTTTTCGTTATCGTTTTTCGTTTTAACTTTTTGAGGCTCTGTTGACTCTTTTTCCTTGATCATCTTCTTCAATGGAAGCGAGTAGTGAATAGCATCCTTCTTGCATGGTGACAAGCAATCCCCACACACCACACAGCGTGAATAGTCGATGGAGAAGTTCTTGAAATCGATGGCAGAAGCCTTGCAGTTCTTGGAGCAGAGACCACATTTGATACATTTGTCCTCGTCCATTCGAATCTTCAGCCATGAGAAACGTGCCAAGAAACTAAGTATCGTGCCGACAGGACAAATCGTGTTGCAATAGGTTCGTCCGCCTTTCCAAGCAAGGATGATAATCACGACAAGCGTCACCGCTGCAATGACGAAAGTAGGCAGTGACTTCATCCAAATATCAGTTTCCGAGAAAGCGTAACTCTCGTAGTGCTCAGCAATACGAGCAAGGATGTTGTTTCCCCATTCATAAACAGGTCGAAAGAGGTTGTTCACGATTCGTCCATAACTACTATATGGAGCCAAGAGTGCCACAAATGAATTGACTCCAGCCACAAAAGCAATGATGAACAATCCCAGCACAGGATAGCGAATCCATTTCTTTTCAGGAGAAAAACTGAAACGGTTCTTCTTCAGTTTGGAATGAATCCATGAGATGACATCCTGGAAGATGCCAAGCGGACAAATGATGGAGCAATAGATTCGTCCGAAGATGAGGGTGAGAGCCACGAGTGCCACAATCACACCCACGTTCAATGCCAATACAGCTGGCAGGAACTGAATCTTTGCAAGCCAACCTAACCAAGCATGGAGCGCACCGCTCACGTCGAGGAACAGCAGCGTTACCAATGCCAGGACGATAATGGCGAGGGTTGTACGGATTTTTCTTAACATAGTCTTTCATTTTCAGTCAACAAATTTCCACAAATTATCTCAAAAATCTAATTCTTCATTTGTGCCTCATTTGTGTTCATTTGTTGACCCATTACTTATTTTTACAATCAGAATACTTACTTCGTAGAGCAACCAAATGGGTAGTGCTACAATGATGAGTGTGAGTGCATCTCCTGTAGGAGTGATGGCAGCCGCAAGAATAAGAATAGCAATCACCGCATGGCGTCGATACTGGCTCATCCACGATGCTTTGAGCAATCCGAAGATGGCAAGCAACCAACTGACGACAGGTATTTCGAAGATGATGCCAAAGATGAGACTCATCATCATCAGGGTGTCGATGTAGCTGCTGATTGTCAGCATGTTGCTCACCGCTTCGCTCACTTGGTAGGTGCCAAGAAACCGTACCGTCAGCGGGAAGATGATGAAATAATTGACAACAATTCCCAACAGAAACATGGCGTAAGCAGCCACCGTGATTCTCACCGAATAGCGTCGTTCGTTCTCGTAGAGAGCAGGAGCAATAAAGCGAAACAGCAAGAACAGTATATAAGGAGAAGCCACCAAGACACCCACCATCAGAGCCACTTTCATGTGTATCAGGAACTGCTCAGCAAGTCCCGTATTGATGAGGTTGATGGAAAAAGCTTCGCCTCCCAACCATCTGTATGTAATGAAATCGCTATCTTTCGGAGCAAGAACGATGTCGAAAAGAGGCTCTTTCAGGCAGAACGCCACCACACCCATCACCACTGCCGCCACGATCATCCGAATGATACTGTCGCGCAGCACATCCAAATGTTCCCAGAAAGTCATCTGAGCATCATCCATAAACCAGTTGGTTAAAAAATAAGAATGAAGAACCTTTAGCTCGCCCGTAGGGCAACTTGCTAAAAGCAAGTGCGTAGCCAATGTAGAACCTTTAGCTCGGCGTAGCCAATGAAGAATGAAAAATGTAGAACCTTTAGCTCGGCGTAGCCAATGAAGAATCTATTTTTGTTCATGTAATTTCAATTCTTAATTCCTCATTCTTAATTCTTCATTTCGGCAAAGCCGTCATTTTTCATTCTTGCTTTCGTTATCGTTATCGTTTTCGTTTATCTCGTTCATTCCCTCCTTGAAACTGCGGACACCTTTGCCCAGTCCCTTCATCAGTTCAGGAATCTTCTTGCCACCGAAGAGCAGCAATACTACAAGTACGATAAGAATGATTTCACCAGTTCCGAAATGCATATCAATTAAGTATTAGTTATTTAGTTTTTTGAAGTACGCTTTATCACACAATACGTTGCAAATATAATAAAAAGTTTTTCTCTCAACAAAAATAAGACGTTTTTTCGTCAATCAATGATTCTGAATAATTGAGTTAGGCTCTTAGAGCACACTCCTGAATCCCTTTAATAAAGCCGTTTTAGTTCGTAAAAACCATCCTTCTGATGAGCACATCGAAGATGGTGTCTATCTTCCACCAAAATCCATAAAAAAGGGCTTTTCAAATATTGAAAGCCCTTTTTGTATTTATAATCTTCTACTTATAAGGATGTTAAAAATCATATAGAGAATATTCCTTTTTCATCTTTGATTTTCAATATTTCGTTTACGCTCATTTGAAGTTCGTCTCCTATAAGTTCATTACTTTTATTCAAACGTTTATAATGAATAGTTCCCTGTTTTGTGTCTATAGAAGTAATACCAGCTTTAATCGATTTGTTTTCAATATATATTGTACATTTATATGGGTAATCACTGATTCTTTCCTTTATTTTTTCTACTTTTTCATTAATTTTTACAGGCAATTGGACTGTTGCCGAAGAAGTATTTGGACTAATTTCTTTCTTTGATAAATCTTCTTCAATTTGGAGCCCTAATTCAGAAAAACGCACATTTGCAGCAACTTTTGCCATAGTTTCATATCCCGACAACAGCTGCGCTTTTGTGCCACAGATAAAACATGCAGGTATAGTTACAAACAAGAAAAGTGTTACAGACAAAGCCGTTCTGTTTTTACCAGTAACATATATATTACCTTTCAATGGAATTTGGAAACCGTCATTCAATGTTAAATGATCAATTTTAATACCAAGTCTTCCTTTTGTTCCGAACCAAGAAGATTTCTTCGCTTCATAAACAATTCCTTTTACAGGTGTTCCTGCTGGAAAGACAACCTCACCATCGATGAAAAAATCATTAACCGTTCTAAACGCTATTTCTTGTCCTTCTGTTACGTCTCTTGCTTTTATTGGAGAAACTATTTGAATAGGGACCTCTGTTCCACTTCTTAAAAATAAGCTTTTTCTTCCTGTATTTTTAGATGATTCTACTGAAGTTGCAGCACTTTTAAAATCATCAGTATTTCCATTTTCATAGTTTATCTTAAATAATTCAGATTTGCTAATAGTGTATAAAGGTCCATCTAAATTGGAATACTTCTTGTATTTCACTTCAGTTGATCCAACTTCCATAACTTTACTTAAAATAGTCGATCCATCTTTTTTGACTATCACATCTTGGGCAGAAATGTTACCCATAAACATCGATAATAAAACAAATAGAGAAAACTTCTTCATAATTTTTAAGATATTTAAATTGTTTATGAGATGTTGGCAAAAAGAAAGGTGTGACTTCTCTTTGTTGTGGTTCCGAGGTATCGCCAAACACCTGCATCAAAACAACAATGAAGCTCACACCTAACGGTGCAAGCATTCACTTTTAATGTTGATTGATGCTCTGAAAGATTTGGCGATTTTCGGAAGCCCATCATGTAAAAGCAAACACTTTTCTCTATGTCAAAATGTCTATGTTAAACTTATGTCATTTTTTCGTTTTTTTAGTTTCTGGCTGTAAATATACAGATAAATCTTCTAATGAAAAAGCGGATGACTGTTTTTTTTCTATAAGGAATCACATTTTCTGTTTTTTGCAACTATGCTTAGGAAGCCTTTTCTAATCATTAGTAATCAACTCATATCTTTCCTTCTCTTCGAACAATCCCTTTCAGATAGCCAAATATACTCAGAGTACAAGTTCTATTCTAAACGCGAGTTCGGGATAAGTAAATATCTCAACTTCGAAAGTATGATTGCTTTGGACGATATGTCTTATAGCGCGTTTCCTGTTTTTGTGTTCTCCTTCGATTGCACTGACATTCTTCTTCGAATGTTCTGACATTCTCCTCTGATTTTACTGCATCTCTCCTTTGATTGAACTGAATCGCCGAGCCCTCAACGTTTACACGGCGAGCCTTCGTTATCGCCACGCCGAGCGCTCGCCATTTCGATGCCGAACCTTCGGCAACTAGTTGAATCCAAAGGATCGGTTCAGTCAATCCAAATATGAGCTTCTGATAATACACTAAAACGCTTTAGTAAATCCCAACAAGAACTTCAGTAAATCCCCATCTGCTATTCAGACAATCGTAATTCCTCCAGCAGTGATTTGCAGTGGAAAGGTAGGATGATGTGGTGGTTGCCGATGGGATTGGTGAGGAAGTAGTGGGTGAGGGAAGGTTGGGAGAAACGGATGATTTGTTGGGTGCGGCAGAGTCCTGATTCGCTTTGGCAGGAGAGGAGTTCGCCTTCCTCGGCAAAATGGCGGGAGAGGTCACCCGAGAGCTTGAAGATGGTGATAGGACCTGGTTTTACAAATCCACGAATGCCTACGCCGATGCCTGACTCAAAGTGTGTGTCGAGTTCGTAGCGTTCCGTCATGCAGAACGGGATGGTGCAGTGGGCAAAGAGCATTTCGCCTGTGTCGGGATTGATGCGAGCTGGATTGGCTTGAAAACCCGTGCAACCCGTGAGTGCATGGGCAATTTTCATAGACAGCATGGCAGGTACGTCGCCTTCACAACTTGCCACGATGCCTTCGGAATTGAATTGTGCCAATGCCCAGCAACCCGTGTTGTGGACCGTGGAGAGAAGGTCGAAGCAACGAAGGGTGAATCCTTGTAATTGATACTTCTCAACCAGCGTTTTCAGGGCATGGTAGATGCGCAGAGCTCCAGGCAAAGCCTTGCGGATTCCCTCGTTTGGTGCTTTCTGCATCAGTGTTTCATCTATCTTGGGTTCTGCTATGGAACCAATGGCAGTGAGCAATTCCTGCATCGGTATGTCGATGAGGGTGATGCCTAATTTCTCCAATACGATCTCTCGATTTGCCTCGCTCGAAATGAGCCAGTCGGAAGGTTTTCCGATGATTCCCAATCGGCATCCTTGGAGTTTTCGGCGTGCCTTTCCCACTTGTAGGAGAAGATGGATGCGCTGATTGATATATGTGGTGGAGCCATGGAGGATTTCACCTTGAATGCCTTGCTGACGAAGGAAGGAGAGGATTTCCATCGATGCAGCCAATGAGTTGCTTTTGCCTGAAGTGAGTAGATAGAACGGAGCGGACGACTTTGCCATCAGTTCCTTGTAGATACGCTTGAAGATGCCTTCCGTTCCTCCCGTACGAATATATAATAAGGAGAGAGGCGCAGATCCATAGCTTTCGAAGTTGTTGCCGCAGAAGTCAAAATCGGAAGAGATGGTGGCAAGGAATTCCTCTGTAGCTTTTGCCACCGATTGTTCGTTGTGGAGTTCGGATGTAAGGGTATAAATAGCGATGTTCATGGTAGTTTTCGTTGTTGTTTGTCATGGCGAATATAAGCAGAAAAGATGGAACAAACAAAAAAGAATGATTGTTTGATACAAAAATGATAGGATGTGTTACAAGTGATTCGCTTTTTTCTCGAAAAAAAGATTTAACTTTGCAAAGTATCACTGATTCATCTTACATACTTATATATTATCATAATGAAGAAAATTTTGTTTTTTGCATGGGCGTTCGGACTTGCAGTTTCAAGCCTGAATGCACAAACCGTTGTGAGTAGTCCCAACGGAGAGTTGAAAGTGGAAATGAACGACAAGGATGGAAAAGCCACCTATCGAGTGTTGCTCGGACAGGATGTCGTTTTGGAAGAATCTCCACTTGGTCTTGTCACCTCAGCTGCCAATCTTTCCGAAGGGCTGAAGATTGGAAAGGTGTCGGATGCTAAAACCGTGAAGGAGAGTTATGAATTGCGGAATGCCAAGAAGCAGCACATCAGTGTGGAGGCTACGGAGCAGACGGTGAATCTCACCGATAAGAACGGACGAGATGTGTTGGCAGTGGAATGGCATGTAGATAACCAGAATGTGGCTTTCCGCTACATCGTGAAGGAGCATGCACGTCGTCTTTCGGTATTGGTGACGAAGGAGGAAACAGGCTATCGTTTGCCTGAGGGAAGTACCAGTTTCAACTGCCCTCAGATGGGTTCGCAGAGTGGATTCGCTCGCACTGCACCAAGTTATGAAAGCAGTTATGAGTGGGATGCTCCGCTCGGCAAGAATGGTTGGGGCGAAGGCTATGTGTTCCCAGCTTTGTTTAAGGTGGGCACAAAGGCATGGGTGATGCTGAACGAAACGGGACTCGGTGCTAACTACTGTGCTTCGCATTTGCAGAATGCAGGTGGAAACCTCTATCAGATTGCATTCCCTAATCCAAAGGAATTCGGTGGGGTAGGTACCAGCGAACCAGGCATCGCTCTTCCTGCAGAGCTTCCTTGGCGCACAATCACTGTGGGCAGAACGATGAAGGCGATGGCAGAAACCACCATTCAGTGGGACGTGGTGAAGGAACAGTATCCTGCCAGTCAGAACTACCAATATGGACGTGCCACATGGAGTTGGATTATCCGCATGGATGCCAGCTGCAACTATGATGAGCAGAAGGAGTACATCGACTTCGCTGCTCGCTTGGGTTATGAGTACGTGCTGATTGATGCCCTTTGGGACACCAATATCGGTTACGAAGGTATCGAGCGCTTGGCTCAGTATGCAAGAACAAAGAACGTGGGACTCTTCCTCTGGTACAACTCCAATGGCTATTGGAACGATGCTCCTCAGGGACCTAAGGGCAAGATGCACCGACTCATCGACCGACAGAAAGAAATGGCTTGGTTGCAAAAGACGGGTATCAAGGGCATGAAAATCGACTTTATCGGTTCTGACAAACAGCAAACCATGCAGATGTACGAGGACATTCTCTACGATGCCAACCAATATGGATTGATGGTGATTTTCCACGGATGTACCCTGCCACGCGGATGGGAACGTATGTATCCTAATTTCGTGGGTGCAGAGGCTGTTCGTGCCAGCGAGAACTTCTCGTTTGGACAGGATGAGAACGACCGTGAGGCACAGAGTGCCACCATTCATCCTGTGCTCCGTAATGCAGTGGGCAACATGGATTTCGGAGGCAGCACACTCAACAAGCACTATAGCAAGGACAACCAGCGAGGACGCACGCGCCGCACGAGTGATGTGTTTGCTTTGGCAACGGCAGTGCTTTTCCAAACTCCTGTGCAGAACTTCGCACTCGCTCCAAACAATTTTGAGGATGCTCCTGCTTGGGCAATGGATTTCATGAAGTCTGTTCCTGTCACTTGGGAGGATGTGCGCTACATCGACGGCTATCCAGGCAAGTATCTCGTCATGGCACGAAAGAGTCAGGCAGGCAAGTGGTACGTGGCTGCCATCAATGCCCAGAAGGAACCGCTCAAACTGAAGCTCGACCTTTCTTTCCTTGGTAAGGACGGAATGATGCAGGTTTATTCCGACAAGGTGATTAGCACCGACGACAAGGGCTGGAACACCTTCGAGGGAGGAGTGAAGGAAATGAAGGTGAAGAAGAATATCACTGTAGTTGTTCCTAAAGATGGAGCCGCAGTGATTGTGAAGTAAAAGCCCCCTCCCGACCTCCCCGAGGGGAGGAGAAAGCCTCACCCCCGGCCCCTCTCCAAAGGGCGAGGGGAGTAGAATGAAAAGTGAAGAGTGAAAAGTGAAAAATCAAGGATTTAAAGGATTTAAAAGGATTTGGGGCGCTTCGCTTGAAATTGTATTTAGAATTATCATTTAGAATTTTAAATAAAATTTTTATGTTTTAATTTTAAATTTCATTTCGAGCCGCAGGCGACCTAGAAAGTGAAAAAGCCTCACCCCAACCCCTCTCCAAAGGGCGAGGGGAGTAGAATGAAAAGTGAAAGCCTCACCCCCCCGGGACCCCTCCAGCTACCCTGAGAGGGGAGGGGAAAAGTGAGGAGTGAAGAGTGGAAAGTGAAAAATAAGTAATCGTTACGAAGTTATCTTTCCTTAAAAACTCCCAAGTTATTTCTTTATCAATTTATTAATAGACAATGAAAAAGATATTTATTTTGTGTGCTTGTGCATGGCTGATGTCGATAGGTATGAGCGCACAGACATGGCAGACTGCAGAGAATGCTGTGCCAGCTTCGGAATTTCCAAAAGTAAGTTCAGACCGTCGTGCCCAGTTCTCTATCAAGGCACCTGAAGCCAAGGAAGTGGTGCTCGACATTTGCAGTAAGAAATATCCAATGACGAAAGATGCCGATGGTGTTTGGACAGCTACCAGCGACCCGCTTGTGGTAGGTTTCCATTACTATTTCTTCTTCGTGGATGGTGTGCAAATCACTGATCCTGCTTGCGATTCCTATTATGGTTGCGGACGCATGGCGAGTGGAATCGACATTCCTGAGGACCCTGCCGAGGCAGCATATTATACCTACAATAAGAACATTCCTCACGGACAGGTGCGCGAGTGTTATTATTGGTCCGAGACGGAACAAGCCAAGCGCAGATGCTATGTCTATACACCTGCCGATTATGAAAAGAATCCAAAGACCAAATATCCTGTGCTCTATTTGCAGCATGGTATGGGTGAAGACGAGCGTGGATGGCATCAGCAGGGAAAGATGGCACAAATCATGGACAATGCCATTGCTGCTGGTAAGGCAAAACCTATGCTTGTGGTGATGGACTATGGCAACTGCGGCTATTCTTTCGGAGCAAAGAAAGGTGAGAGTATGGGCGACTTCGGTGCCAGCTTCACAAAGATACTGCTCGAGGAAACCATCCCATTTATCGAGAGCCATTTCCGTGCACTGACCGACAGAGATCATCGTGCTATGGCAGGACTTTCATGGGGCGGAAAGGAAACCTTCGACATCACACTTACCAATTTGGATAAGTTCTCCTACATCGGTGCTTTCAGTGGTGCCCTCTTCATGGCAGCTGGACAGGAAGTCAACACGATGTATAACGGTGCTTTTGCTGATGCTGCAGCTTTCAACAAGAAGGTTCATGCCCTCTTCCTTGGTACGGGTTCAGAAGAAAATCTCGGCACCCAGGCAGTGAATGAAAAACTCTCTGCTGCTGGTATCAAAACTCACTATTATGTTTCTGAAGGCACAGCCCACGAATGGCTCACATGGCGTCGCTGCCTCAATCAGTTCATTCCGCTGCTGTTCTAAGGAAGCCTCAAAGCCAAGCCTCACCCCCAACCCCAGGACCCCTCCAGCTCCCCTGAGAGGGGAGAGTGAAAGCCTCACCCCCAGCCCCTCTCCAAAAGGCGAGGGGAGTAGAATGAAAAGTGACGAATGCAGCAAGAGCTGGGAGCAAGCTCGCATGCACGATGCTTTGCAAGGGGGAAGAAGGCGATAGACAATAAAAAAGAAGAGTGAAAATGTTGCTTTCACTCTTCTTTTTTTCAATAATATCTATGTCCCTCTTTCTCACTCCTCACTTCTCACTCCTCACTTTTCGCTTTCTATCTACTCCCCTCTCCCCTTGGAGAGGGGTAAGGGGGTGAGGCTTATTTAAATCCAATAATCTTTCTTACCTCGTTGAGGGTGGCAGCGGCACTTTCGCGAGCTCTTTCAGCACCTTGACGAGCAATCTTGTCGAGCAATTCGGTGTTGGAAGAGAATTCCTGAATGCGTTCGCGGATTGGGTTCAGCACCTTCACCATGTCTTCAGCGAGTTGCTTCTTCATGTCGCCGTAGCGGAGAGAGCAATCGTTCCATCTCTCATCGAAGTACTTCACGGTTTCTGGCTCGCTCACGATGCTCATCATCTTGAAGAGGTTCTCAATCACTTCAGGCTTTTGGCTATTAGGTTCCTGCGGACCATTGTCAGTCACCGCACGCATCACCTTCTTGCGCACCACTTTCTCCTCGTCGCAGAGGTAGATGCAGTTGCCGTCGCTCTTACCCATCTTACCCGTTCCGTCGAGTCCAGGCACTTTCAGCGCTTCAGACCCGAAGTAATAGTTCTGAGGTTCAGGGAAGATGTCCGTCTTATACATGTGATTGAAACGACGAGCGCACTTGCGAGCAATCTCCATGTTCTGTTCCTGGTCCTTACCCACAGGCACGAATTTAGCGCGGTGCTGCAAGATGTCGGCAGCCATGAGGGTAGGGTAGGTGAAGAGACCTGCATTCACATTGTCGGGTTGCTGACGAGCCTTCTCCTTGAAGGTGGTCACACGTCCCAACTCACCTAAATAGGTGTTCATGTTGAAGTAGAGGTAGAGTTCCAAAGTCTCAGGCACATCACTCTGCACATAGATGGTAGCCTTCTCGGGGTCGAGTCCGCATGCCAAGTATTCGGCAAGGATGGTGCGAGCCGAATTCTGAATGTTTTCAGGAGTAGGGTGAGTGGTGAGGGAATGCCAATCGGCTATGAAGAACAAACAATTGTATTCGTTTTGCATTTTCACGAAGCTACGCACAGCTCCGTAGTAATTACCAAGGTGTAGGTTTCCTGTTGGGCGAATGCCGCTAACTACTGTTTCCACTTATGATTTACTAATTAAATAATTAATATTTACTGATTTTGAGTGCAAAGTTAGTGCATTTTGTGCAAAAAGACAAATTTTTGGAGTTTATTCTCCAAAGCACAAACACACTCTCTGCGAAATGGAAGAAACGGATGAATATTCCTTTTTATAGATAATAGTTCAAATGCATGGAATATGCTTGAAAAAGGATTTGAAATTCCTTTACGGATTTCGTGGATATGTGCAACGAAATTTGTAACTTTGTGGCTGTTTTGCGAAATAGAGCTTGTACGCTGAACGAAAACTCTGAACCCTGAACCAAAACACGCCTCAGGAAATAGATGTACTCCCACTCGTGAAAAAACAAGACAACTATACGTTTCTGACCTCTGGACCCATCAAGAAGGTGATTCCGACGATGGCGGTGCCTACGATAATCAGTATGCTGGTAACAAGCATCTACAATATCGTGGACACTTACTTCGTGGGATTGCTCAACACCCAGGCGACAGCGGCGGTGGGGGTGGTGTTTCCTGTGATGGCAATTATTCAGGCAGTGGGCTTTTACTTTGGAAGTGGTTCTGGCACGTTCATTTCTCGCACATTGGGTGCCAGGGATGTCCACTCGGCAAGGGTGATGGCTTCGACCGGTTTCTTCAGCGCTTTGTTCTTTGGTGCTTTGATTACGGTGCTGGGATTGCTATTCCTGAAACCGCTATCGTTGGCTTTGGGTTCCACTCCAACGATTCTGCCCTACACGGAGAGGTACTTGGGAGGTATTTTGTTGGGTGCTCCGTTCCTGACGGCATCGATGACGCTCAACAATCAGATGCGATTTCAAGGAAACGCCAATCAAGCCATGTACGGCATGATGACGGGTGCTGCACTGAATGTGGTGCTGGTTCCGTTCTTCATGTTTGTGCTCAACATGGGGATTCTGGGCACTGCCATTGGTACGGTGTCGAGTCAGATAGTGGCATTTGTGGTGCTGCTTGTGATGGCTAGTAGGGGAGATAACATTGCGATTCGTTGGGGCGACATGAATTTCGATGAACGGTGTACGAAGCGGAGGATTGCCAATGAGATGTTTCGTGGTGGTACGCCTTCGCTCACGCGCCAAGGTTTGGCAAGTGTGGCAACAATGATGCTGAATGTGGCTGCTGGTGCCTTTGGTGATGCTGCCATTGCTGGTATGTCCATCGTGATGCGTATCATCAACTTCGTGTTTAGTACGATGCTCGGTATCGGGCAAGGCTATCAGCCTTTCTGCGGATTCAATTATGGTGCGAAGAATTATAGTCGATTGCGCAAGGGGTATATTTTTAGTTTGAAGCTCTGTGTGGCGATTATTGTGATATTGGGTATTCCGAGTTTCATCTTTGCAGAGGAAATCATCTATTTCCTTCGCCATGATGCTGCGGTGGTAGAGGTGGGTGCAACGGCATTCCGCTGGCAACTTGTTTCGTTGCCTTTGTGTGCTTTCGTGGTGATGACGAATATGACGTTGCAGACGAGTGGCAGGGCATTCTCTGCCAATTTCTTGTCGGCTGCCCGCAACGGCATCTATTTCATTCCTCTTATTCTCCTGTTGCCTCGGTTCTTGGGCATCTTGGGCGTTGAAATCTGTCAGGCAGTGGCAGACGTGCTGTCTTGTGCCACGGCGGTGCCTTTGGCATGGTATTATTTTCGGTCTTTGAAAAACTCATAATTTTTTTATCGTTACTTATTTGCTTTCTCATTTTTAATTCATATATTTGCCAAAATTATTGATTTGGAGATAAATGCAGGTGGGTTGATGCTTTGCCTGTGTCTTCTCTGTTATTAACCGAAATACGTGAAAATGGAAAAGCAAAGGACAAGATTGGAGAAATTTATCCTTCTGATAGCTTATATGGGTTTGATAGGAGGAACGTTGTTCGCCTTTCTTTATTGTAAGGGTGTGCTGGAATCCGGACAGGATATGTGTGTGCCTCGGGCAATAGCTAATTTCATTTTTATCGAGGGTGCATCCATCCTTGGCTGGGCTGTGCTGAAACAAATCGTGAAGATTTCAGATCGCTTGCGCCATATCGAAAACAAAATGGATGGGCTGGAGTGAGAATGAAGGCTCCCTCCCTGCCTCCCCGAGGGGAGGAGAGTGAAAGCCTCACCCCCAACCCCTCTCCAAAGGGCGAGGGGAGTAGAGTGAAAAGTGAATCAAGGATTTAAAGGATTAAAAAGGATTTGGGGCGCTTCGCTTGAAATTGTATTTAGAATTATCATTTAGAATTTTAAAAATAATTTTACGTTTTAATTTTAAACTTAATTTCGAGCCGCAGGCGACCAAGTAAGTGAAAAGTGAAAAATAAGTAATAAATAAGACTGAATAAATATGAAAAAGGCATTTATGATGTTGGCAATGGTGGCTTTGTTTGCCATGCCAATGCAAGCACAAGAGAAGAAAATGGAAAACTTGGAAACAGTGAAAAATTACTTGCAGGAATGCAAGACTTTCTACGTGGCTACGGTGGATGGCGACCAACCTCGCGTACGTCCTTTCGGTGTGGCTGAAGTGTATAACGGACGTCTCTACATCATGACTGGAAAGAAGAAGGATGTGTTCAAGCAGATGGTGGCTAACCCTAAGTTCGAGATTACTGCCGTGAAGCCATCGGGTGCGGAATGGATCCGTGTGAGCGGACGATTGGTGAGCGACGATGATGTGAAGGCAAAGGAGTTTCTGCTCGACAAGAATCCTTCGCTGAAGGGCATGTACTCAGCTACCGACGATAACATGGCTATCCTCTACATCGTGGATGGCGAGGCAAGACTTTGTTCGTTTATGGGGGCTGAAAAGAAGGTGAAGTTTTAAATGAAGAATGAAGAATTAAGAATGAAGAATGTATTTTACTCTCGTTATAGTGTAATTAACGTTCTTCATTCTTCTTTTTTTATATTCTTCATTCCTCATTCTTCATTCTTTATTCTTCATTCTTTATTTTTCTGCTCTCAAATTTGGCTTTACCTTATTTGTTCGCGACTCGGCATAGCTTAAGCAAACTTAGCTCTGCTCTCGCTGCTCCCAAATTTGGCTTTGCCTTATTTGTTCGCGACTCGGCATAGCTTAAGCGAGCTTAGCTCTGCTCTCGCTGCTCCCAAATTTCATAGGAATTGATGATGTTCTGCCAAAGGACGTAGCAACCGGCACCGATGGAGGCAACGGGATTGAGGTACATATAAGCAACCCATATTGCCATACCGGTGTTTTTTTGGAACATACCTTGTCCACAGTTGATGCGCTCGTTGAAGCTTTTTCCGATGCGACGACCGATGATGAAATGAAGAACACAGACACATGCCGACAGGAGGGCTATCATCAATAGGATACTCACTGAGGTGTTGGCATTGCAGATATTCTTTACGGTGACACCTGTGGTGATGGCAAGTGAACACCCCCAACTGTAGAAGCCGAGGTCGGGATGACGCTTTATCCACTGGCAGAGCGGTTTTACATAGTGCTGCACGAACCAGCCTAAGAGCAAAGGGAGCAACATGACTATTGCCAATTTCTGCAAGATGATGAGCGAAGCCTGAATGAATGTGATGTTGGCAGCGCGTTCCAGAATCGGGAAGATGGCAGGAATGGTGATGGCGCAGAGGATGCTGGAAATGAGTGTGAATGCAGTCATCGTATTGATGTCGCCACCCAACTTCCCTGTTACTACGGGAGCTGCGGATGCACAAGGTGCAATGACGCAGGTAAGCACACCTTCCCAAAGGAGTTTTTGTTCGGGATGATCCTTCACGAGCAGTGCTATGCCCACGTTGGCAGCGATGAAAAGCAACTGCACCGTCAGAAGCCAAAACTGCCAGCGATGAGGTTTCATTTGATGAAAATCGACCTTGGAGAACGTGATGAAGAGGGTGAGGAAAATGAACATCGGGAAGAGCGTGTCGATGATGGGACTGCACACTTCGCCCGCTGCATCGAGTGCTGGCACATAGCGGAACACGAGATAAACAACCGTACCAAATGCCATGGCCACGGGCAATGTCCATTCCTTCAAAAATGCTATCAAACCTTTCATTGTATTATATTTCATTTTTCATTTACTTGGTCGCCTCTGGCTCGAAATGAAGTTTAAAATTAAAACGTAATATTTTTTTAAAATTCTAAATGATAATTCTAAATACAATTTCAAGCGAAGCGCCCCAAATCCTTTTAAGTCCTTTAAATCCCTGATTTTTTCACTTTTTACTTACCTCCCATCCGAAAATCCTGAGTAGTCATGCCCGTCATGCGCTTGAAATACTTGCAGAAGAATGATGGATTGGGAAAGTTCAAGTCTTCTGAGATTTGGGCAATGCTCTTGTTGGAATGGCGCAGTTCCACTTTGATGCGTACGATGAGCGAACGGTCAATCCATTCTTTGGCAGTTGTACCACTTGCCTTGCGAACAGCCGTACCCAGATAGCGCTCTGAGAGACACATTTTGTTGGCATAAAACAAGAGTCGGTGCTCCTGTTTGCTGTATTGATTGACTAGATAGAGGAAGCGGTCGAAAATGGTTTGCTCGCGTGACCTCGATGCCTTCAGCCAGTCCACATGCTGATGGTAGATGCCGTCGTAGTGATGCATCAGTGCCGCCACCAGTGCTGTGACCGTCTGTCGGTTGTAGCTTTCTTGATGCACAATGTGCCAAATGACATCGATGATGCGGCGAGCCGTATGGATGTTGGCTTCGTCAACCTCTATCTGGAAGTCGCGCACCTGTCCATTGAAGGCAAAAGGCATTTGTCCTGCAGGGAAGGGCATGGGGAAATCCGGGGACAAGCCTATGCCATAGATTTCTATGTTTTCGGAAAAGGAGATGGGACTGATGATGGTGCCTGGACCTATGAACACGAGAGTGCCTTCGTGTAGCCGTTTCTCTACGAGATTGACATTGACACAGATTTCTCCATGTACGAGAATGCCCATTCTGTAGTCGTTGATGAGGAATGGAGGCTGCTGGCTCAATATCAGTTTGAAAACTTGTGGGTTGCCATGCAGGATGGCAAGTTCAGAATTGATGAAGATATGCTTGCTCACCTCCTCGATGTGTGGTTGGATGATTGCTTGCATCTGTGATAATCCCATCAGTTTTGGTTGTATGCTCATAGGCTTCTTCTCTTCTTAGTCCAACGCAAAGGTAATGATTCTTGCTGAAACTATACTCCTTTTTGTGGTAAAATCTTACAAATGGAACATTGTTGAGTTCCGAAAGATAACAATAGTGTGTGAAAAACTCTGTAGCTTTGCCATCGAAATTACTAAAAAGCATCGTGACGCATGAAAAGATTTGTTTCTTTTTTACTAACGGTTTTTGGCTTTTGGACCATTCAGGCACAGACGCTGGACGAATGCCAACAGGCAGCAGAGCGGAATTATCCTCTCATCAAGCGGATGGACTTAATACGCCAAACAACCGACTTGAATGTGGGCAACATACAGAAAGGGTGGTTGCCGCAAGTGTCTGTCATGGCACAATCCACGTATCAGAGCGATGTGACAGCCTTTCCAGACCAAATGCAGGCTCTCTACAAGCAGATGGGTATATCGATGGAGGGACTGAGAAAAGACCAGTATCGAGTGGGCATAGATGTGCAGCAACTGGTGTTCGATGGGGGTGCCATCAGGAATCAGAAGGAGATGGCTCGCTTGCAGGGAGTCGTGGAATCGGCGCAGAACGAGGTGAGCATGTACAGTGTGCGCCAGCGGGTGAATGAGATGTATTTTGCGCTTCTGCTGCTTGACGAGCAGATTCTGCTGAATAAAGACTTGCAGGCGTTGCTGAATGGAAATGAGAAGAAGCTGGCTTCTTTGTATAAGAAAGGAACAGCGGCTGAGGTGGATTATCTGAATGTGAAGGCAGAGCGACTGAACGTGGAGCAGCAGATGACCAGTCTGCAATCGCAACGGCAGACGGTGGCAAGCATGCTGAGTGTGTTTTGTGGGATAGAGGTGAAGAAACTGGTGAAACCAGAAGTGGTTGGCACATCGGCAGAAAACAACCGACCTGAGCTGCGATTGATAGACTCACAGATTCGACTGGCAAACGCACAGGAGAGGGCGCTCCACTCGGCATTGTTGCCACGCTTGGGTGTGTTTGCTTCTGGTTTTTATGGTTATCCAGGCTACAACATGTTTGAGGATATGATGCACCGCAAGTGGTCGCTGAACGGAATGGTTGGAGCTCGTCTCACTTGGAACATAGGTGCTTTCTATACTCATAAGAGCGACAAGGCAAAACTGAAACTGATGCGCCAATCGGCTGAGAACAGTAGGGAGGTGTTTCTCTTCAACAATAACTTGGAGCAGATTCGTCAGGATGAGAACATCAGCCGATACAGGAAGTTGATGGCAGAGGACGAGGAAATCATCTCGATTCGCTCCTCTATCCGTAAGGCGGCAGAATCGAAGCTCGCGCATGGCATCATTGATGTGAACGACCTGGTTAGAGAAATCAATGCGGAGAATGCAACAAGGGTGCAAAGATCCATGCACGAGATAGAAATGCTGAAGGAGATTTATAACCAAAAGTACACAAAAAACAACTAAAGCGATATGAAAAGACTACTTGCAATGGCAAGCACCATGCTGATACTGGTGGCTTGCGCTAACAAGGAAAAGAATGCTGATGCCACGGGTACGTTCGAGGCAACGGAGACGGTCTTGTCTGCAGAACAAAGCGGAACCCTTCTGGAATTCCAAGTCAGCGAGGCGGACAACATCAGTCCAGGGCAAGAAATAGGCGTCGTCGATACCACGCAGATATGGCTGAAGATTCAGCAGCTGAAAGCAACGAAAGAGGTGTATCAGAGTCAGAAACCCGACATGGAAAAGCAGATTGCTGCTACTCGTCAGCAACTTGCCAAGGCACGCAAGGAGGAGCAACGCTATCGCGAACTGGTCAACGACGGAGCTGTGCCAAGCAAGATGTTCGACGATGCAGCCTCACAAGTGAAGGTGCTTCAGCGGCAACTCGATGCACAGATTTCTTCACTCTCCACCAGTACAAAGGCTCTTGACAAGCAGATGGCTGCCACTGATGCTCAGATGAAGCAACTCTACGACCAGTTGCACAAATGCCATATTGTCACGACTGTGGGCGGTACCGTTCTGGAGAAATATGCTGAACGAGGCGAATTCGTGACAATAGGGAAACCGCTGCTGAAGGTGGCTGACACGGAGAATATGTTTCTTCGTGCCTATGTCACTTCTGCTCAGTTGCAGACCATCCAAGTGGGACAGAAAGTGAAGGTGATGGCTGACTATGGCGACGCAAAGCGTAAGGAGTACGACGGAACTGTTGTTTGGATTTCGAGCCATTCAGAATTCACTCCTAAGACGATTCTGACCGACGATGAGCGTGCCGATTTGGTGTATGCCATGAAGGTCGCCATCAAGAATGACGGCTTTGCCAAGATTGGCATGTATGGAGAGGTGAAGTTTTAGAAATATAATAAGGTGTTGTTATGAATGCCATTGAAGTGCATCACATCAGTAAGAGTTATGGCAAAGTGAAAGCCCTGGAAGATGTGTCGTTTTCTGTAGGCAAGGGCGAAGTGTTTGGACTGATAGGTCCTGATGGAGCAGGGAAGACGTCGATGTATCGCATTCTCTGCACATTGTTGCTGCCTAACAAGGGCAGTGCGACTGTCGATGGCTACGACGTGAAGAGGCAGACGAGAGAGATACGCCGACGTGTGGGTTACATGCCTGGCCGATTCTCACTTTATCAGGATTTGACCGTCGAGGAAAACCTGTATTTCTTCGCCACACTCTTTGGTACTACGGTTGAGGAAGGTTACGACTCCATCAAGGCTGTCTATTCGCAAATAGAACGCTTCAAGAATCGCAGGGCTGGAGCATTGTCGGGTGGAATGAAGCAGAAACTGGCGCTCTGTTGTGCATTGATTCATTCGCCCAGTGTGTTGTTTCTTGATGAGCCAACAACGGGCGTTGATCCCGTAAGCCGCAAGGAGTTTTGGGACATGTTGGCTATGCTGAAGGAGCGTGGCATCACCATCCTTGCTTCAACGCCCTATCTCGACGAGGTGCGCCGATGCGAACGAGTGGCGTTCCTCCATCAGGGACATCTGCAAGGCATCGACACGCCCGACGCCATTTTGGAGCGTTTTTCCGACGTCTTCAATCCACCCGCCATTGAGCACAGCAAGGCAGTGACGGTCGGAGAGGAAAACGTGATAGAGGTGCAGCATCTCGTCAAGTCGTTTGGTTCCTTCCGAGCTGTGGATGATATTTCGTTCTCCGTGAGGCGAGGAGAAATCTTCGGATTTCTTGGTGCCAACGGTGCTGGAAAGACGACAGCCATGCATATACTGACAGGACTGAGTCAGCCTACTCAAGGGACGGGCACGGTTGTGGGCTATGACATTTGTACGGAGCATGAGCAAATCAAGAAAAACATTGGCTACATGTCGCAGAAATTCTCACTGTACGAAGACTTGACGGTTGCCGAGAACATTCGTCTTTTTGCTGGCATCTATGGTATGAACGACCAGACAATAGCTCGCAAGACCGACGAACTGCTTTCGCGTCTGAACTTCGCAGAGCACAAGAACGACCTCGTTTCTTCGCTTCCGTTGGGGTGGAAGCAGAAGCTTGCCTTCTCCGTTTCCATCTTCCACGAGCCAGGGGTGGTGTTTCTTGATGAACCTACGGGTGGCGTGGATCCAGCTACGCGTCGTCAGTTCTGGGAACTCATCTACGATGCCGCTGCCCGTGGTATTACTGTTTTCGTAACCACTCACTACATGGATGAGGCAGAATATTGCGACCGCATCAGTATCATGGTGGATGGAAAGATTCGTGCGCTTGGCACGCCCGACGAACTGAAACAAAACTATCATCAACCCGACATCAATCATGTGTTCACTTATCTTGCTCGGCAAGCTTCAAGGTCATCGGATTAGTTCTTAAGTAATGATTAAAAAATAAGTTGGTACGATTGAAATCCATTCATTTGTATATTTAAAACCACGAATTACTCGAATTAAACGAATTAAAAAATAGATTATTTCATTAAATTTCACGAATAAAATGCTGGCATTTTTCAAATTAGAGAAATTAGATAAAATTAAAAACTGAAATTGGAGAAATTCGTTTAATTCGAGTAATTCGTGGTTGAGAATAATCCCAAGTTATTTTTTATCGTTACTAAACCCTTTCAATGTATGAAGCAATTTTCGTCGTTTGTCATCAAGGAAGCTAAGCACATCGTTCGCGACCGTCGCACGATGCTCATCCTTTTTGTCATGCCCGTGGTGCTGATGCTGATCTTTGGCTTCGCCATTTCCAACGACGTGAGGAATGTACGCACCGTTGTAGTGACTTCGCAGATGGACCATGTGACGCAGCAAGTCATCGACCGCCTGTCCCATTCCGAATACTTTGTCATCACCGCCACGGTTGGCACATCGAAGGAAGCCGAACAACTCATTCGCAGGCAGAAAGCCGACATGAGCCTCACCCCCAGCCCCTCTCCAAAGGGCGAGGGGAGTAGTAACCTTCAGTGGCAAATCATGGTTGACGGTAGCGACCCCAATATGGCTCAGCAATGGACCACATACGCCCAAAGCATACTGTCTCAGCCAGTTGACGGCAAACACTATTCAC
>JAEEGF012464201.1_pt1 | contig 53418 bp, 46 predicted proteins | sample 9134171 | NCBI WGS metagenome assembly JAEEGF01 (sample SAMN16246542, study PRJNA631951) | gut metagenome | biome: gut microbiome; feature: rumen; material: AP-attached | host: Bos | place: Iran: Karaj | collected 2018-10 | reverse complement strand
GCACATCGAGGGAGCAACCTTGTCAACAACATTGTCCTTCATGGCCTGCTCCAGAGCAGCCATAGTGCCATGATACTTCATGTCGGGCTCGACATAGATCTCGGTCGAAGCTGCCCAAAGCACAACGACGCGGTCAACGCCAGTCTCTTTCTTGAAGTTGCGGATGTCCTCACGTACCTGCTCGGTCATGTCCCAACGATCCTTGCACTGCTTCACGTTGTCGCCGTCCAGACGCTTTGCATAGTTCTTGTCAAAGGCAGCCTTGAGGGGCTTAATCTTCAACAGTTCGTCCTTAACGGGCTCAATGTCCTTCTCCTTCAATACCTCAGCATTGATGGCGCTCTCATAAGCGTTAGCGGGGAATACGTCCCATGCTGCAAACACCAGGTCATCGAGGTTGGGCATCGAGACGATCTCATTATAATGCAAATACTTCTTGTTCTCGCCTTTTCCTATGCGAATCTTGTCATACTGTGTCATGCTGCCGACGGGCTTTGCAAGACCCTTGCGAGCCATCATCACACCAGTCATGAACGTGGTGCTCACAGCACCCAATCCTACTACCATAATACCTAACTTGCCGGTAGCGGGCTTAACGATTTCTTTTGCCATAATTTTCTTATTACAGTTAATGTTTATGTTGATTTCTGTTTTAACTTTTGACACTTTTTGGTCAAATCTGTCCTCCGCAATGATGCTACTCGTGCGAAAAACGGCGCTAAATTACTGCCTTTTTTTGAATTGAAAAACCAAATGTATCGTAAAAATAGTTCAAAAAAGTTAAATATTAGCCGCAAAGTATAATAAATGCAAATTTTGTATCATTTGCGCTTTGAAATCTTAAATAACCTTAATGCTACCTCGCGGTTAAATGAGGTATTTTGCCCCATTTTCTTCCCCAATGTGAGCCTTCGGTAGCTTTGCTAACATTTTTTAGTTTTTTTGCTTAAGATGGGTTGATGTCATTATTTTGACCCAAGGAATTCCTCAGCGGTCATGATGTCCTCGGCATGATCCACGTCAATGATCTTGTCGATGCTGTAGGCGTATAGTTGCTGACCGGCCTCAACAAGGGCACGCTGGAAGTTTCTCATCCTGCTGATACCGGCTTCGATACATTGATTTAGGATAGGAAACGCGCGATGGGTCATAGCATAGATGCCACCTGAAACATATTTTGCACCATCCCACGGCTTATCGCGGAATGCGGTGATGTTCATATCCTGATCAACATCGACCCACAGCGGTTTCTCATCATCCACGAAGGGGGTTACCGCCCACATGCCATCGTGAGTTTCGTCTTTTTCGAACGCATCTATGTAACCCTTGAAATCCTCCTCATGGAAGATGGTGTCAACGGTAGTCAGGCAGAACTTGCCCTCGGGGATGACTTGGCTCAAGTGCCACAGGCTGTGCATTGAGCTGGGGGTAGTCTTCACAACGAGATTCAGGGGTACAGGTAATTCCAGGCTCTCAAGATACTGGCGCACCTCAGTCATGTGCTCGTTGACAATAATGCTGATGCTCTCGGCATTGCACCTGAGCATGATGTTGATCAGCCTCCCAATCATGGGTTCGCCTTGCAGCTCAACCAGGGGTTTGGGCTTTGCAACGCCTTCTTGTGCAAGGCGTGATCCTTCACCAGCTGCTATGATTGCATAATTCATTATCTCTATTATTTTTAATGTATTTCATTGACTATAACTGCACAATCCATTCCAAAATATCGGGGATGGCAGTGATGGTGTGAGGATGTGTTTGGCGATCCTCTTCTTCGGTCCACCCTTTGCCCTTGAGCCACAGCACTTGGCAGCCCAATTGCTCGGAAGGAACGATGTCTTTGCGCAGACTGTCGCCGACCACAAGCACTTCCTCCTCAGGAATTTCCAGGGCGTCAACACCCAACTTGAACAGGGTGGGGTTGGGTTTGCGTATGCCCACAACGGCGCTCTCGATGATGCCCTTGAACAAGTCCCTGATGCCATAGCTCCGTAGCACTTCATCAATGTTGCCATAGAAGTTGCTTACGAGCATCATGGGGTAGCGCTCATGCAGCCATTCGAGCGTGGGACGGGCTTCTTCGATGCATTGGCGGGCAGCGTTGTCGCAGTAGGCAGCAATTTCATCCACCCATTTCGCACGGGTGATTTCGTCGTATTTCTCTGGCAGATAATCTATTTCCAGAGCAACTTTCTTGCGCAACAGCGTGAGGAAGTTGTCTTGGGGCAAGATGATGCGTTCACGTGCCAGTGCGCGTTCGCCTTCGACGTAAGCCGTGCGGAATGTTTCCTTGTCGATAGGCACCAGAGCATGCTGATAGCCTTGCCACAGCACCTCGCTCCAGTGAACCCCTCGGCTATCAAGGGTTCCGCCGTAATCAAATATGATTCCTTTAATCATGCCAGCAGTTTCGTCTTGTATCCTCAATTAGGCATCTTCGCCCTTGGTGAGGTCGAGTTTCACATTGTCGCGTCCGCGGTCCTGGAACAGCTTGGGTAGCGGATTCTCTCTCGATTTGTCAAACCAGATGCGGTTGCGGTAGATGTCGATAGCCGTGTAGATGGCATGGCGCAGCGAGGCTTCATTGGCGATACCCTGACCGACAATATCATAACCCGTGCCATGGTCTGGACTGGTGCGCACAAAGGGGAGACCGGCTGTGAAGTTCACGCCCTCGTCCATGGCTATAGTCTTAAATGGAGCTAAGCCCTGATCATGGTACATGGCCAGCACTCCGTCAAAGCGGCGATAGTGGCGTGCCCCAAAGAAACCGTCAGCGGAATAAGGGCCAAAGCACTGGATGCCTTCCTCGTCAAGGGCCTGCATCATAGCGGGCAAAATGATGTCGTGCTCCTCAGCGCCCAACAGACCGTTTTCACCGGCATGGGGATTGAGGGAAAGGACAGCGATGCGAGGGCCGTCAATATTGAAGTCCCGCTTCAGGGAGTTGTTAAGCAGGCGAAGCTTCTCTCTGATGCCTTCGATGGTGAGAGCAGCGGGCACCTGTGAAAGTGGCAGATGAGTTGTAGCCAGGGCAATGCGCAGGTTCTCGGTGCACATGAGCATGAGGGCCTTGTTGCCTTCTCCAGCAACGCTTTCCAGATACTCGGTATGGCCTGGGAATTGGAATTGGTCGTTCTGGATGTTCTCTTTGCTGATCGGAGCAGTGACGAGTACATCAATCAAACCATCCTTCAGGTCGCGCACTGCTGCTTCGAGGGCGGCAAATGACGCAAGTCCAGCCTGCTTGCTGGCTTGTCCCAGTTCGATCTTGATGTCCTGGTCGATGCATTCCACCAGATTGGGCAGATTGTCCTTCAGGTGGTCAGCGCTCTTTGTATAATTGAAAAGAAAACCGTCCAGGCTGCACGCGTTCCTATGGTAATTCATGATTTTACTCGACCCATAGACGACCGGTATCATCATTTCCAGCATCTCGGTTGCGCCAAGTGCTTTTAAGATTACTTCTGGGCCAATGCCATTGGTGTCACCAATCGTGATGCCCACCTTCAATCTTTTCTTATTGTCTTCACTCATTGTGATATATGGATGTCAGTTAATTGGTTGATAGAATTTCAAACTGCAAAGGTATAAAAAATCAGCAATACCCGCAATTCTTTTTCGCAGGCTATGCTTTTTCGGCAAATAATGTCGTTTTTCTGCTTTTTTTACTAATTTTGCGCCGTTTTTGAGTTGTTGTCATGTGGCAATGGCGGCAAATCGTTGAAAGTGTATTAAAGAATCTAACCAGAGAAAATGAAATTTTTACGTTGTCTAGGTATTAAGAAGGCGACTGTGTTGATGCTGTTTGCGATAGCGTCCGTGGGTGCCTATGCCCAAATCCTTCGTTCATCATATTTCATGGAGAATACCGAGTATCGCCAGCAACTTAATCCGGCCTTAGCCCCCGAGAATGGTTTTGTTCATTTACCAGTTGTCAGTGGTACAGGCGCTTCAGTAAGGACCAATTCATTGGGGATATATGACGTCTATGATATGTGCAAGAACATAGATGATGCTGATTATTTTACGACCGATGCCTTTATGGCCAAGTTGAAAGAAGAGAACCATGCTTCACTGACTTTGGGCTCAGACCTTTTCTCGGTGGGTCTGTGGCATGATAAGGGTTTCATGTCGTTCAATGCCAGCCTCAAGTGTGATGGCAATCTGAATGTGGCTAGGGGGCTCTTTTCCTTTCTGCGTGACATGAAGGGATTGAACAATAATGATTATACTAACTACCTGCGCGATCTTGGAGCCCACGAGATGAATGCCACTGTCTATACCGAGCTGGGTTTCGGCTACACCCGTGTGATTAATGACCGATGGACAGTGGGCGGTCGTGTCAAGGGTCTGCTGGGTATGATCAATATGAACGTTAAGGTGAACAAGGCCACGATGCAGGCCAATCTTGAAGGGGTCGCCTCCGATATTGACTGGACGACCGCTGGCCCTGAGGAATTAAAAAAAGCTACTGGCACTGCCGAAATAGATGTTGATGCCGATCTGGTGACTTCGGCCCACGGAATTGACCTCATCACAAAGAATAAAGGTTATATTGATGAAGTTAAGTTCCGTACAAGTAATATGGGTGTTGCCGGGCTCGGCGCTGCTGTGGATTTTGGCTTTGAGGTAAAAGTGACGAGAGAGTTCTCATTATCGGCAGCCTTGACCGACTTGGGTTTCATCAGATGGTCCAAAGGGAACACACAAGTGGCTCATTCTGATACCGAAGATTTGAACTTTGATAGTGAGAATCCTGGTGATATAATGAGGTTTACTGACGTGGTTGGCACAGGCGATGTGCTTAACTTGGATATGGCAAGGTTCACGATTGACAAGGATGGGGCAAAGGCGAGGAACACCAATCTAACTTCGACGCTCGCCTTGGGTGGTGCATACAATCTCTTGAATGATCAACTCAAACTTGGTGTACTGTTCACAAATCGTTTCGCTAAAGTCATGAACGACAGTGAACTGACACTCTCGGTGGGGTATCGGCCCAAGAAAATGTTGGATTTCACACTCAGCTATTCACCCATAATGTGTGGCGGCCAGTCACTTGGATTGGCTATGAAACTGGGCCCGTTGTTTGTGGGAACAGACTACATCTATATGGGAAACAAGACTAAGTGCTGCAATGCCCTTGTGGGACTCTCAATTCCATTAGTCCACAACCGCCATCCCAAACTGATGAACGAAGATTAGAGATCAGCGATACATCGATCACTAACCCCTAACGTATAATGTTCAAGTCCCTGAAGTAACTAACAACTTCAGGGACTTGAATAATTAATGCTTCATGATTTTCTCGGTTTGAGTTGAGCCGTCGCTCATTTGGCGAACTATGATTGTCAATCCGTTTACAGGCTCGCTGTGCTCAATGCCTGCGGCATCATAATACCTTTCGCTCACCACGGTGAGTTCCTCCAGGCCATTGGCAGTCGTTTCGTCAATGCTCGTCGGTATTCCCGGAGGTCCCCATGCGAGACCAAAGCCTGAGCCTCCGCCTGCTTTTGACGTACTGGGGCGACCGTCATCATACAGGTACTCGATGTAGTTGCGTTCAGGATCCATGTACTTGATAACGGCAACCGTGCCATAGATGGTGCTCAGGTCAAGTTGCAAGTCATCACTGGGATCGACAGTAACCCTGCTGGGGGCACCGCTAGGTGTGCTGTTGTCTCTGCCTCGTGTACCCACGTAAGGACCAGAAGCGTTGACCGTGAAGCGGATTACCTTTGTCGGGTCAAAGCCGTCGTTAGTCAAATTTCTCATATAGGGAGGCGTTGATGATGCGGTTTCAATGGAGTCTTGACCGTCCTTGCTTCCCAAGAATGTGTTGTATCCTGCTGGCATAGAAGGTAATGCGTCACCTGCATTCTCCTCTAATTGGAAATAGTACATCTCATGCATGGTCCTGACACCATTCTCAGTGGTGTACCAGACAGATAACTCTCCAGGTATCAGACCCCTCACATTGTGAGCACAATTATAGGTGCTGATGCTGGGACAGCCGCTCAAGTCAATTCCACTGATGTGGTTGAAACTATAAGTGAGCGTGTTCAGGTTCGAGTTGTCGTTCAATCCCTTAAGGCTGTACAAGTCATTGTTGTCGGCATGAACAACACGTAGCGCTTTGCTGCTGAAGTTCAGGTCGGCAATGCTGTTCTTGCCAGGCTCGCTCATGCTGGTAGGCACTTGCCTGGGCATGGTGAAACCATAGTTGTCAAATGCCGTCCAGCTTGCTGAGATACTGTCCATATTGCTGCAGTCAAAGTAGGTCAGATGGGAATTGGCGCTCATGTCAAGGTTGCGGACCATGCAGTTGCGCAGGTCTAAATACCGCAGATTGGGGTGCTTGTCCATATCCAAGTGGTCAAGGACGGGATTCTGCCAGATCTTCAGCGTGTCAAGATGTATCTGGTTAGCCTGACTGATCGCATCACAGTTCTTGAACTGCTGCAAGTTGGAGTTGGACACCCATGCGGTCACCAGGTTCACATTCTCTTTCAAGTCCATGCCATCGCTACCGAGGGCATCTCCCAGTGCCTTGTCGTTGTAGGCATGGAGATAACGTAGATGGTCATTCTGGGTCAGGTTCAACTCGTTAAATATGGCGTTGTCATTCACCCAAACCAGGTCTAGCGAGTCAGCGTCCACCGTGGGATATCCAAATGTGGCATCGAGATCCTTATTGTAGGCAAGGTTCTCAAAGCCATGAATCTTGGGCAACTTCGGGTCGTGATGACAATACACTTCTCTCAATCCGTTGCAGTTGTCAAGCAGTACAGTGGACAATTTCTTGCGATTGTAGGCCCTCACGCCGCGCAGGCCGCTCCACGGTGTGGTCACCGCACCAGTATAGACACCTCCTACTCGGGCACCGTTCATAGTAATGGTTCTATATGTATTTTTACCATCTTCTCTTTGCCTGATAGTAGCAGGAATAGCAACAGTGTTGCCTGTCTCGGGATCATAGCCGCGTTGTTTGAAAGCACATGCCGTGGCATCAATATATGTAATTGAGTCAACAGACTGGACATTGATGTAGTGAATCGGGTTACCCGTTATGATCAGCGTGTCAAGCTGTTTGGCGTAGAAGCCAATAGAGTCAAAGTCGGAGTAAGACAGATTTACATAATGCAGTTTAGTGCAGGTAGAAGTGGATAAGAAGTTGATGGAGCCTTGCATAGTGGTTACATCGGCTCCGCGCATGCCGATGACGGAGAGCCTTTCCAACGATACCAGGCCATTAGTGCCTGTCGTGGGTCCCTCTCTTTTCTTGCCATTTTTAGAACCGATACCCATTGAACGCATGCCGTTGTAATTGGCATAGAAATACTTCAGCATGGGTAAGTCTTGAATCCAGATGTAGCGGGCATTGGATACATGGACATGGCTCAGTGCGGTCTGCTCAATACCTGTGTAACTGATATCAAGATACTCTAACTTGTTGTTATCCAGCAAATCGAGGATATAGAGACCGGTTGTGTCATTGTAGTCAAGGGTATAGTACTCTTGGTCGTATGCCTCTTTCCTGTCAGGGTATTTCTTCTGGGTATCGAAAAGCCACAGGTATTTCTTGTAGTCTTCAAAACTGTGGTTGTAGGTGCTATTGGCGGGAATGGATTGCCTATAGGCTTTGCCCTTGTCCTGTGAAGTGGTGTAGCGGGCAATCTTGCGGTTGTGGCTCACGTCAAGATAGCGCAACTCAGTGTTCTTGTGAAGATACACCGAGTCTTTCAACTGGCAATGGCTCAAGTCAAGATACTTAAGGTTGGGCAACTGTTCAAGTGATGCGCTGTCGGGCATGGCGGGCATGGTCGGCCAGTAGGCCTTATAACGCCACGCTTTCTGAGTATCTTCGTCATGATCCACACTGTACTTGTTGATTAGGTTGTAATCGGTACTGGTATAGTATTCTTTCCAACCAAAGTGCTCATACACATCACCGGGCACCTCGGTCAGGTTCCTGAAGGTGTAGAACTTGTTATAGCAGGCCTTGATGGTGTCGATGGGCACACCGTTCAGTGAGCTGTTGTTGCCGATGCGCTGGAAGTAATTAGGTTGCTCGGCAGTGCCGCTGATGTCCATATAGGTCAACGCCGTGTTGCCCAGCAGGTACAGGCCGCTGCCGTCACTCATCGTCGGGTTGGAGGTCATGGTCGTGATGCCAGGGTTATTGTGCATCTCCAGGCGCTTCATGCTCGGGTTGTTGCCCAGCATGAGTGCCGTCAAGGTTAATGGCAAACTCTCGGCACTAAAGCTGGTGAAGCCGTTATTTCCCAGATCAAGACCATGCAGGGTACCACAATCGGCAGCACTCATGGTCAACGGACCGCCAGTAAAACCGCTGTTGTGTTCCAGATAAAGGAACTCAAGGTGGCTAAGGCTGGAAAAATCTCCAGTGGCTTCTCCCACCGAACCGTAATTGTTATCGTTCAGGTAGAGGCTATTCAATGCTTGGCAGTATTCAGCACCGATCAGCGTGAAGTTATTGCGGGGAAGGCCGTCATTTTCAAGCTTCAAGTAGTTCATCGACGTGTTGTTGCTGATGTCCAAAGTCTCTAACAGCGGACAATCATTCACCCAAAAATGGGTCGCACCTGAATTGTTCTTGATGTCAACCGTTTTCAGCTTGTGAAATCCCTCGACCCCCTCGGTGTGACTACCCATGTTGGAGTTGCTCGCAATGAGCGTTTCCAGATTGGGATTGTTAGTGGGTGTGAGGTAATGAAGCAAATAGTAGTTCGGCGACGTGCCCTCGCGGAAGTACAGATCACAACCGCTGACATCTAAATACTTCAGTCCGCTCAGGTGAGCAAGCGATGCACTCCACCCAAAACTGGAGTTCCCGTGCAGAATCAATGTCTCGAGATTGGTGTGGGATGAAGTCAGGCCCAAACTGCTGCTCTGGCTCTGGCCTGTTGCACTCAAGTCAAGATAGTTGAGCGTGGGGATTTGGCTCATTGCATTAGTGGCGGTTACATTGAACGGTGAATGGATCTCACCCAAGTCCAAGTGGGTGAGCAAGGGGTCGCCAAGCAAGTACAGACCTTCTCCGGTAGAGCTGCCCAATCCATTGACGTTGCCCAACTTGGTGAGTCCTGGAGCATTGTGGATCTCAACGCTCTCAAGGGTCGGGCAGTTGCCAAGCAGCAACGTGGTCAGTGTGGAGGGTAGGCTGGAAGCCGTGAAACTCTTGAAGTCGTTCACGCCTAAGTCCAGTCCGTGGAGATTTCCGCAGTCACTTGCCGACAACGTGTAGTCACTGTTGGTGAAGCCACTGTTATCCTCAAGGTACAAATTCTGGAGGGCGGTCAAACCGCTCAAGTCTCCCATCGCATCACCGACCGAACCATAATTATTGTGGTTCAACGATACAGTGACTAATGATGTGTTGGAACCCGTTATCAATGTGAAATCTTGACGTGGCAATGCATCTTGTTCGAGATCTAAATGGGCGAGACCGCTGCAACCGGTGATATTCAGGCTCTCTAACAGTGGACTGCCGTTAACCCAAAAGTTGGTCGCGCCGCTGTTACCGGCGATATTCACTGTTTTCAGGTGAATAAAGCCAGTAAGACCCTCGGTCTGAGATCCAAGAGCTGAATTGTTGACCAGCAGTGTCTCTAGGTTTGGATTATTGCTCGGGGTCAAGTAATGTAACAGGTAATAGTTCGACGACGTCCCCTCGCGGAAGTAAATGTCGCAGTTACTGATGTCGAGGAACTTAAGGGCACTCAAGTACTGGAAGCAACTGCTATATCCAAAACTGCTGTTATTACTTAGTATCAATGTCTCCAACTTGTTGTGATTGGATGTGAAACCAATGCTGGTTGAAGTCTGACCGGTGTTGGTTAGGTCACAGTACACGAGACCAGTCTGCGCTGTGATACCACTTGACCAACCAGCCATTGGTGTGTCGTTGGCAAGACTCAACCAAGTAAGGGTCGTTACACCATAGGTGTTGCTAATCGCTTGGAAATATCCGATGTTGCAATTAGATAAATCCAGATGCGTTAATGGCATCGGGGTTGAACTTGGAGTCAGATTGATGAAATGGTTACTGGCTGTGGCAGTAGAGGAACTGAATCCTACTAGGGCCGGATTGTAGCTTAAATCCAGCCATTCCAGATGTACGTTGCCAGTAAGTCTCACATGCGTGATGCTATTATGAGCGGCAACGAGTTTGGTCAAGGAGGTGAGTTTTTCTACTCCCGTCAGATTGGTGATGCCCTGGTTGGAGACATCGAGTTCGGTGAGGGTGGCTTCATTGATGCTGCCGCCCTCTGCAACGCCTGTGATGGCACTCAACGCGGCCCTGAAGTTGGCGTCAGGGAAGTTGGTCGAGTTGAGCGTCACGCTCGCCCGCGCCGGAATGCTGGATAAAAATACTAGCAGCACGGCAAAGCCGGTTCGGAATAGTAATAGTTTCATCATAATAATTTTTTTAGATTAGATAATGTTTATACTTTCTGATATCTGTTCTTCTCTTTTTCATGACGCATAGTGGCTGAACAATGGCCAATCGATCATGTGTCTAGATGATTAGTTAACCTGCAAATTTACCCTCCTTTTTGATGATTCACAACATTTTTGTGTTAAAAATAATGATTTCCGATTGAAATATCTATGAATTAATCAAAAATTAGTACAAGTCGAGCGGAAAATCAAAATATATTTTGTTTTTCCCGAGGCGCAGCTTATTTTTCCAGACGCGAATAATGACCCACTCTCGTTTCGATCTCTCGTTTTCGATGTGCGGATGCCTGTTTATTTGGGCAACATATTTGCGTGTTTGAAAGAAAAACCTTAATTTTGCAAGTTGAATCCCCCATGAATACGCCCATCTGGCTAGGGCCGAATCATGGCGTGATTCACAACATACAACAGGTAACTTGCTGATAATGACTACTGCGATAGTGTCCACAGCTTTACCCGCTCTCCATTGGTGCGCCATTCCCTCGGGATGTGGTGACCCTTGTTGTATGCCTCAAGATTGGGTGTAAATCCTTGTAATGAGTAGCAAATTCTACTGATTCAGTCCAGAGAAAGTTCATGAAGATTTCGGTCATTGTTCCGGTCTATAATGTCGAAAACTACCTTAGGGCATGCGTTGACAGCATTCTTGCTTCGACCTTTACCGACTTCGAACTGATTCTGGTTGATGACGGTTCCACAGACTCCTCTGGTAACATCTGTGATGAATATGCTGCATATGACCCAAGAGTCATCGTAATCCATAAGGAAAATGAAGGACAGGCCATAACAAGGAACCGAGGACTTGAGAAGTCATCGGGCGAGTTCATCTCCTTTGTTGATGCCGATGATGTCATTGCATCCACAATGTTGCTGATGTTGCTGGACGCTCTAGTGTCAAATCCTGATTGTGATTTCTCAATGGGAAGAGCCGCAACGATATATGATGACTCTAAAGTGGACTTGGATACAGTATCAGGCAAAGCGCCAACTACTGTTGAGTATAGCCAAAAGAAATACATGAGCTACCTGTTCAGGGATAATCTGTTTGGTTATCCTGTGGTGTGGTGCAAATTGTATAAGCGTGAATTCATCGTCGATGAGAGGTTTAAATCCATTGATGCCGAGGATATTGAATGGCTAACACGCCTGTGCGTCAATATGAAAAAAGCCGTAGTCGTTGAGCAGAAGTTGTATGGCTACCGCGTCAGGTCAAACTCAATCACCCACGATAATGGTAGTATCAATGGGGCGGTCGTTGGACGTCTGAATACTTACTTGATGTGCTTGAATGACTTGCCCGAGCAGAACACCACCTATCGTTCGTGGTGCCTGCTATACACCTACAAGATGATGCTGAACACCAGGTATAAGGCTCACAATACTGAATTCTATCCTGAGGTTATATCGCGCAACAGCCATATCTACAACCAAACTGTTGATGAACTCATGCATTGTGAACTCAAGTGGCCAGTAAGGACTGCTCTTTACGCGTTCTATCACATGCCCTGGTTGTATGCTATAGTATATTGGGTTTACGCCAAACTATATGCTGTGACTCATTAATAGGCCTCTCAGCCCCCAAAACGTTAAACGTTAAGTACTTGACAACGATATGCGCATTGGTATTGTGACTCAACCGCTAGAAATGAATTATGGCGGCATCTTACAGAACTGGGCATTACAGCAGGTTCTCAAGAGTATGGGTCATGATCCCATTACGATTGATGCTTACCAGCGTTATTCGACACCACACTATGTCGTCAACTGGACGCGAACGTTCTTGAAACGCTTGTTGGGCAAGAATGTTTATTTGCCTAAGCGTTATAAGGGAGCGCTGCGAGGACAGCTGATGGGCCAGTTTATCGAGGAAAACATCAACAAGACCGACGTGATGTGGAATTACCGCAATGATACAGTACGCCGTTACAATCTTGATGCTATCGTTGTTGGTAGCGACCAGGTGTGGCGTGCAGAATACAATGCTGGCCACCTTAAGGACATGTATCTGCATTTTGCTTCAGGAAGACCCATCAAGAAGATCGCTTATGCTGCCTCGTTCGGTGTGGATCAGTGGGATTATACACAGGAGCAGACTGCCCAATGTAGCTCGCTGGCTCAAGAGATGAATGCCATTTCGGTGCGAGAGGAGAGTGGGGTAGCTCTATGCCGTGAATACCTGGGTGTGAAAGCCCAATGCGTACTTGACCCAACACTGTTGCTCGATGCGCAGGGATATGAGACCATCATAGACCAGAATTGGACGGCTGATGAGCCATATTTGGCAGTATATTGTCTTGATATCACCCCAGAGAAGAAAGTTTTCTTCAACAACCTTGCCGCTGAACGTGGACTAGTGGTGCGCTACTTCTCTTTTGGATGGAACGCTCGACTTACCGTACAACAATGGCTTGCCATGCTACGTCAGGCGACTGTTGTGGTGACTGATTCGTTCCACGGAACGGTCTTCAGCATCCTGTTTCATAGAGACTTTTTCACGCTTGGCAATCCTGAACGCGGCAACACACGTATGGCTGGCCTGTTGGAAAAATTAGGTTTACAACATCGCCTGCTCACAGAACTGAATGCTGACACATCACGTGCAACCGACATCGACTGGATGGATGTTGAAACACGACTGGAGGCACAGCGCAATCACAGTGTCTCGTTCTTGAAGAGTGCCTTAAGAGGCTAATAATCAAAACAGTAATAAGGATAATAACAGATAATACACAATATGGATTTAAACAAGGTAAAGAAACTCATTGTGGATCTTGACGATACCATCTCGGTCACCGAGAATGGTGACTACGTACACAGCAAGCCGATTCAACCGACAATCGATCTGCTCAAGAAGTATCAGGAGGAGGGTTTTCAGATCATTATCCACTCCAGTCGTCAAATGCGCACCTACGAGGCCAATGTGGGCAAAATCAACATCTATACCTTGCCTAATATCATCAATTGGTTGCAGAATAATGGTGTACCATTTGATGAGGTCATCGTGGGCAAGCCCTGGTGTGGCTTCGAGGGTTTCTATATCGATGACAAGAGCATCCGTCCCTCGGAATTCCACAACATGAGTTATGAGGAGATCAAGGAGATGCTTAAGAAAGAGAAAGAATACACCCATTCACTGGTATGATTCTCATTACATCTGCTGCTTATACTAACCCGAGTTTGACCTCTGAATTGGGTATGCTGCCACCGTGCATGCTTCCTGTTCAGAATAGACGGTTGTATGTGCATCAGTTATCACTGTTCGAGGGTAGTGGAGAGCAAGTTTACATGTCGCTGCCTGCCTCCTATCAGATGACTTCTTATGACCGGGAACAGTTGGCTAAGAATCATGTGGAAGTGATTCAGGTGCCCGACCGACTCTCGCTGGGCCAGTCGGTGGTTTATTGTCTCAATACCGTCGGGCGTTTTGGTGAACCGTTATACTTGCTCCACGGTGACACGTTATTTGGACGCTTGACGCTCAAACCCGACTCATGTGTGGTAGCCAAGGCTGAAGACAATTACACCTGGGCACCGGTGGATGTGGTGGACCAGACGGTATATGCCGGCTTTTTTGCCTTCTCATCCCAGTCTATGCTCATTAACTGCATTACTGTGCAGCAATATGATTTCATTGCTGGCGTCGAACTCTATGGGACACACTGCCCTATGGAGCGCATCATGAGCGACAGTTGGATGGACTTTGGCTTGGTGAACACTTATTACCGATCCATTTCCAATCTGACGACACAACGGGTCTTTAACTCAATGAGCATTGACCGCTTCTCCATCAAGAAATCAAGCCTAGACATTAACAAGATGATGGCCGAAGCCAATTGGATTCAGTCTTTGCCAAAAGGTCTGAGGCATTATGCGCCAGCAATCTGGGACAGTGGCATTGAGGGCGATAAAGGTTTCTATGAGATGGAGTACTATTACTTGAGTTCTTTGGCTAACCTTTTCGTCTTCTGTCGCCATCCGCAGTTCGTTTGGCATGATATATTTACTGCCTGTCAGGCATTTATATCGGATGCTGCTGGCTATAAGCCCGAGAGTGAGGATGAGATTAGAGAGATAGCGCGCCGTAATGATGACCTGTACCTGTCAAAGACACTCAAGCGCTTAAATCAGTATGCTCAGCAGACGGGCGTGTCGCTCGATACCCAATGGGTAATTAATGGAGTGACCACACCGTCATTGTGTGAGATTGTCAATGAGACGGGAGCAATGATTGCCGCTAATCAAACGGATTTTGTGTCGTTGATGCATGGCGACTTCTGTTTCAGTAACATACTGTATGATTTCAAGTCAAGAAGTATCAAGGTGATTGATCCCCGTGGTGTTGATAATGAGGGCCATCTGTCGATTTACGGTGACTTGAGGTATGATGTGGCCAAGTTGGCGCATTCCGTCTTGGGACTGTATGACTTCATCATTGGTGGTATGTTCCATTATCATGAGAATTCATCCAACGATATATCATTGGTATTTGATATAACCGATGATATCCGTGCCACGCAGGAGTATTTCAAGACACTTCAGTTTGCTGAGTACAGTATTGATCAATTGAGTGTTTACCCAATTATGATACACCTGTTCTTGTCGATGCTTCCTTTGCATAGCGATAACGAGGAAAGGCAGAAAGCCATGTTGGCCAACGCGTTGCGTTTATATGTTGAATTAAAAGGACTAAAGAAATGACGATTATCATTCCGATGGCTGGTCTCAGTTCCCGTTTCACTCAGGCGGGATATGTACTGCCCAAGTATATGCTGTATGTGAAGAACAGGAGTCTGTTCAATCTGGCAGTGTCGAGTTTTGACAAGTATTTTGACACTTGCAGGTTCGTTTTTGTGGCAAGGGATGTCTTTGATACCAAAACTTTTATTGAAAAAGAGTGTGAACTGATGGGTATCAAGGATTTTGACGTGGTGATACTGCCGGCACCGACCAAAGGGCAGGCCGAGACGGTGCTTGAAGGAATCAAGCGTGCTGCAATCCCTGATGATGAGCCCGTTTTGATTTTCAATATCGACACATTCCGCCCTGGATTCACCTTCCCTGAAGATATCAAACAATGGGATGGCTATTTGGAGGTGTTTATTGGCAGTGGTAAGAACTGGTCATACGCGAAAACCGAATCCGAAGGTTCAACCCGGGTGGTGGAAACTGCTGAGAAGCAGGAGATTTCACAATATTGCTCCACAGGGTTGTACTACTTCGCCTCTGCCGAATTGTTCAAGAAAGCATATACCCTCAATATGGAACATCCCTTGAACGGAAAGATGGAACTGTATGTGGCTCCATTGTATAACCACCTGATCGCTTTGTCACGCCAGATTCACATCCACGTCATTAACCGCGATGAGGTAATCTTCTCGGGTGTTCCCGCTGAGTATGAGCAACTTTTGGCTACCGCCTTTAGTCCGTCCAATCAACAATAATCATCCACTTGAACCCGATGAGAATAGTCTTTGTAAACCTGCATGGTAACGAATTTCTGGTGAAGACCTTGAATAAGATTATATTCAAGCAGTCGGTTGCCATCAAGCATAAATATATCCTGGAATACCTCCTCTCGCGTGATGATGTGGAGGTGTGTTCATACATTAATAAGCGGGGTTTGTCGCTGTCCTACAGTACTCAAAATCGTTTCTTGCAGTCGTTCCGTTTCCTTGAGCACAGGATCACGATGTGGAAAAATGGCATTCCACAAAGGAAAGTCAAGGTGTTGAAAAGCGAGAAAGACATTAGGCATGACGATATTGTCATTATCTATCAATTGTTTGAATCTCAGTTTGAGTTCACGAAGCGTCCTGATGCGTTCATTGCTTTGAGTCAGTTGCATTTTTCTGTCGATCATGCAGCAAAGGCTCAGGCGTTGGACCCCGACTTGATGTACAACGAAAGCAATATGCAGAAGCGTTTCATCGCTTTTGATGAGCACTATGGCTGGTTTAATAAGCCTTACCTGGTTATACCGTTTGTATTTGCCGATAGGTTTAAGCCCGTTAAGCCATTTGCTGAGCGTCTCAATAAAGCGGTGTCGGTGGGGACGATAACCTATCCCTTGTATTTGCTCAAGTATTATGGGACCCAATGCCTTCAACCAGCCCGCAAGCAGATATATGATAATGCCGAAGAGTTGAAGCCTTGGGTGGATTGCAATAATAGTGATTATTTGGCCGAGGATAAACCTCTCAACACCAACACAAATGCATCTGTTGGTCCGTTACGCAAACTGATTAATCGACTTCATGACAAGTTTTTCCTTGGCCATCAAAAGAAGTATTATTCTTTTGACATGGTAGAGAAATTCAATGATTACAAGATGTGTGTGGTCGGTGAGGATATCATTGGTCTTCCAGGTATCGGTTTCGTCGAAGGAATGGCGTGTGGCTGTGCCTATTTGGGACAGACTGTCGGTTATTATGAAGATTATGGTATGAAAGAGGGTGTGCATTATATCGGTTACGATGGCACACTTGATGATCTGAAAAAGAAAATAAGTTATTACCAGCAAGAGGAACATCAGCAAGAGCTGGAAACGATTGCTAAGGCTGGTTGTGACTTTGTCCGTTCTCACTTTAATGGTCAGGCTGCCGCTGAGTCCTTGCTTAACAACTTGCTTGACGCCCAGCGCCGTTGGCTTGACGAACATCCACAGACAAACAATTAATTATGGTATCGATATTAGTCCCTGTTTTTAATGCGGCTCCTTACCTGCGTGATTGTGTGAGCTCTCTCACCAATCAGACGTATGCCGATTTGCAGATAGTAATGATTGATGACGGTTCAGTGGATGGCTCTTTGGCCATCATGCAGGAACTCGCAAATGAGGATTCTCGCATCGAAATCTTCAGTCAACCGAACTGCGGTGTTGCCACAACACGTAATCGACTGTTGGATAAGGCAAGAGGGGAGTTTGTTCTCTTTGTTGACAGCGATGACTGGATTGAACTCAATACCATTGAGATATTGATCAATGAGCAGCGTAAAGCCGATTACGATATTGTGTCTTATCAGATATCTGACCCGTTAAGTTCTGATAATGACTATGACCAGGAAGAGGCTATAAGACTGTTTTTGGAACACAAGTCTTTTAGAGGTTCCCTTTGTGACAAATTGATTAAGAGAGATTTGTTTGAAGGACTTCAGATTGACCCGACCGTTAGTTATGGTGAGGATGCACTCATGGTGTGGCAGGTGTTGCAGCGGGTTAAGAAGATTAGGGTGCTTGGCAAAGTGTTGTATCACTATCGTGTGAATCAGGCTAGCCTTTCACGACAAAAATTCAATGGTAGAAAGTTCACAGCCTATACGACATGGGGCACGATATCTCAAGATGCCGCTGTGGATTGGCCTCAGTATTCAGACATTGCCCGCGCAAGATTTGCATGTGAGATGACCCAAATACTGAGATTTGCTGCAGCAAGTGGGTATAAGCGAAACATGAGTGTGAAATTGCTTCAGGAAGAGGTGAGAAGGGATGGTCATTTGATTAGAAAGACCGGAATTTCTTCCTTGAAAATGAGCATGTATGCTTGGCTGGTATCACGACACTATTGGTTGGCAACTCGTTTGACGAAATATCTCAAGTGAGCCATATAATGACCTCAAATAGCAAACAGCGCATTTTAGGCTACGACGCCCTTAAGGCCATTGCCGCATTTCTAGTGGTACTATATCATGTCGGGATGGTGGACTTTGGCTATCGAGAGGGTGTCTATTATTATCCGACATTAGTTCAGGTAATATGGCTGGTATGCGCGTGTGGCGTACCCTTATTTTATATGGTCAATGGCGCGTTGACAGTACATCGTAAGTATGACTTGAAAAAGACCATCACTAAATCAGCTAGATTGGTGTTTATTGGCACCTTTTGGGCGATAGTGGTCATGTGCTTGTATGCTCTTCGAGACCATGACATATATTCTTTCTCGTTGCCGCGAGTCGGTTACTATTGGTTCTTGTTCTCTTTGGCTCTGATCTATTTGATCAACTATGTGATTTGTAGATTGCCAGATTGGTGCAAGTGGCTTGTTGTGCTTATTCTGCTGGTGGTTCCGTTTGCTACAAATTTGGCTTGGGATATAGTGATATTGAAGAACCCAGATACAACCTTGACCAGCTGGCGCAGTGGCGTGTTCACTCTCTATGGCTTGGTGTATTTATATGTTGGTGATTATTTGGGTAGTGCCAAGAAAACAAGAAAATGGATCCCAGCAATCTGTGCTATTATTGGTTTAATTCTTTTATCAATAGAGACTATCGCAGTTGTCAATCACACCCACATGCAATTTGAAGGTGGCAATTATTGTTTCCCGACCTATGGCGCGTTGTTATTGTCGATTGCCTTTTTCTTGATGGTTAAAGACATTAGGATAAAGGAAGGAGCAGTTACAAAATTAATAACATTCCTAGGTAATAATGCATTAGGAATCTATATATTTCATTTGATTTTGATGATTGTTGTCGGTGCTTGCTTTCCATGCTTGTATGATATGGAAGTACATCCCGTATTTGCTATTTTAATGGCATTCGGTTACACATTTGCTTCAGCAGTGATATCGGATTTGATCCGTCGTTCTCCTTTAGGTTTTTTGCTGAAGTTGTAACTCAAACCATACTCAACGATTTATTTATAGACTTTTTATACTTAAGAATATGGAACCTATTGAAGCCGTCGCTCCATACTACTATTCAACTGTTTATTATATCTTTTTCATATTTATATCTTGGGGAACCGTTTTATACTATATTGGTTCAGCCCAACAAAAGATTCTTCATGCTGAAAGCTCTCCAATTCAAGGCGCCGCAGTGCTGATGACAATCATCATCACTTATTATTTGGGCATGAGGCAAGTCGCACCAGACTTTGGTGATATGTATTCTTACTTTAATCAATATAGGCTTCTTAAACCTGAATTTGTGCCAATAGACTATAAAAGAGAATGGTTATGGGCCAATTTTGGCGTTTTTTGCAAAAAAATGTTGTTGAATCCATTTGAATACTTTTTTGCTATCGAGATAGTATATATTGGTGGAATGTTTTGGTGTGCTTGGTTCTTGATGAAAAAAAATCTATGGATTGCCATGGTTTTTGTTTTCACTGCCCTTCAGTTTTTTTCGTTTGGAACCAATGGTATCAGAAATGGAATGGCTTGCAGCGTTGAAATTGTTGCTTTATGCTTAGTTCTTGAGCCTGGAGCAAAGCGCATTATGGGTTTTTTCCTGATGTTCTTAGCGATGGGTATTCATCGTTCAACAATGTTACCTTCTGCAGCTGCTGTTGCAACGCTATATATCATTAGAGACACGAAAAACGCTTTTCGTTTCTGGTTGGTCTCAATAGCCATTTCTCTTGTGGCTGGTCCAGCAGTGACTCAATTCTTTGCTTCATTGGGATTTGATGATCGAATGTCTAATTATGCTGTTGATGCTTCTGAGTCTGGAACGGCATTTAATAGAACGGGGTTTAGATGGGATTTTTTATTATATAGTGCTTTTCCTGCTGCCATGGTTTGGTATGTGACCCGATATAGAAGATTCACAGATATGGCATATACGCTTTTTGCGAATGTGTATCTGCTTTGCAATGCTTTTTGGATTATGGTAATTCGCTCATCGTTCTCTAACCGCTTTGCTTATCTTTCGTGGTTCATTTATCCTGTTGTAATGGCGATGCCGTTGTTGCGTATGAATTTGTGGAAAGATCAAGACCGCAAGACTGCAATTATCCTATTCTTCTATTGTGGGTTTACTTTCTTCATGTTCTTTATCTACTATTTTGGAAGCACAGGCTTCAGAGGCTTTGACCAATACTGGTGGAAGAGGGGATAAACAATTGCCTATAATTGGTTTTGATAGTGGAAGATAGCAATAATCATAATGTGGTTTTCGACAAAAGAATGACTAGCATCGTCAAGGGCGTTGCTATCGTTTTTATGCTACTTTTGCATTGCTATGAAATCGGTAATTATGATGTAGAGTTGAATCTTGAGCATTCCCTCTTCTCGAGTTGTTATCATGTTTTTAAGATTTGTATCGGCATTTTCGCTTTCCTAGTTGGTTATGGATATGCCTTTTCCCAGGCTAAGGATCTGAAATATAGTATTAAGCATATCAAAAAACTGCTGATACCGTTTTGGACTATTCTATTTGTCTTCACATGGCCTTTGTGTTTCAATGAGGTAATCAATACTGATTTAGTGATGCTTGTGTATAACTTGTTTGGCATCAGTTCCTACTTTAATTATTTCAGTTGGTTTGTTTACTTCTTTATTTTTGCGATGATTGTGATGCCATTTGTGGCTAGATTCATTGTACATAGACCAGTTCAAAATGCGATAATATCAATAGTCATTGCTTATCTGCTCTCGGTTGCAGTGCATGAAATCCCATCGTTGTTGAATTCATTTGGATTTACTGTTTCAGACATAGTTGACAACCAACCTCTATTGGCACTGTTTAATTGCTTGATGATGACGCCTATAATGATTCTAGGCTTTCTATTTGCATATCAAGGTTATTATGAAAAGATTAAGATTCATCGTGTATCACGTTTCTGGATTGTTATTATATGCGTTCTGGCAATAATTGTTGTTCTCACCCTCAGATATTTTAGGAGTGCAGTATTCGCATTTCAGTTGGATTTCTTCTACGCCCCGGTAGTCATTGGTGCCATAGCAGTATTTTTCAACGCATTGAGATGTATGCCAGTGAGGGTAATGCTAATCAAAATGGGTGAAGTAAGCGTATATATGTGGTTCTTTCATGCCTTGTTCTTTACCAAGGCAGTTCGTTGGTTCTATCAGCCAGCTATTACTATTTTCAATGATATTAATTTGGTAGCTCTATGGACGATTATTCTGACTTTCTTTGCATCATGGCTTATCAAAACTATTGTTGATAACTTGACAGTCAGATTAATTACCACAAATTAATACTAGAGGGCTTTTATGGTTGTGAGTTCGGATAAGAGTAGAATAGTATGGATTGATCTGGCTAAAGGAATATGTATCTTCCTCGTAGTTTTTCATCATGTTACTGTCGCCTTAAATATCGATTATCCATTCAGTACCCAACTCACATCCTTCAGAATGCCGTTATATTTTATCCTTTCTGGTCTTTTTTTCAAGCAGTACCAGGGTTTTGTGGGGTTTTTGAAGAGGAAGACGAATAAGTTATTGATACCATTCTTGTTTTTTCTGTTGATAACCTCTGTCTTGCCATGTTGGTTCATTCGGCATGACCTTTCATTAAAGTATTTTTTTACTGAAATGAATGGTCCTCTTTACAATTATACGATATGGTTCCTGCTATGTCTATTTGAGATAAACCTGCTGTTTTATTTTATTCAGTGGGGCGCCAGTTTATTGAATCCAAAACATCAAACCGTTATTGTCGGATTGCTGTCTGTTTGTTTAGGTATTTGTGGGCTTGTGATAGGCATTTATGGGCAAACTATTCCTTTGTATGTGGGGACTACATTGACTGCACTGCCCTTCTTCGCTTTTGGCTGGTGGTTGCGACGTCATAGTAATTTCCTGTCTTCACCACTCAATTTGCGATATGATTTGCCGTTAATGGTGGTATGTGGTATTATCGTTTTATATTGCGCATCTCCTGTGGTTTTCAGCTTTAATTTGATTCCAAAAGAAGGCGCTTTTTTTGTGCATCTGTGCGGTGTCGCTGGAACGATGATGGTCTTAATTCTTGCCAAAATTTTGAAACACATACCTCTTGTTTCGTTTTGGGGACGGTATTCGATTATGGTATTATGTACCCACGAGGTCGTGATATTAGTATTGGCGGGCTTAATAGGTAAAGTGCTACACGGGATGCCTCTTTTTATGGCAGTGTTAGTGATAACATTGTTGATATGCCATCTCTTGATTTTGTTCATGAAAAAGTATATGCCTCGTGTAACTGCGCAGAAGGATCTAATTCCAATTTGAAATCAATAGCAGTATGAAGATTCTTCATGCAATAACATCATTATATACTGGTGGCGCAGAGCGTCTAATGGTTGACTTGTTGCCGTTGTTGAAAGAGAATGGCAACAATCAAGTTGACTTGCTGCTTATCAATGGGGTTGAGACTCAATTTAAAAAGGCGATCGTGCAGAAAGGTATTAACCTTATATCTATATCTACCACCAATGATGTTTATAATCCGAAGAATATCATGCGGATGAGGCCATACTTGAAACAGTATGACATTATCCACACTCATAATACTGCTTGCCAGCTATTCGTGCCTACCTCATTGTTATTCACTGCGGCAAATCCCCTGTTAGTGACCACTGAACATAACGCTATCAACAGGAGACGTACAAGACGCTGGATGAAACCTGTCGATCGTTGGATGTACAGTCGTTATGATGCGATAGTATGTATTGCCGATCAAACCCGCCAAAATCTTGAGGATTATATTGGGAAACAGGAAAAAATCCACACGATATATAATGGCGTTGACATTAGCAGGTTCATTCGGCCTGTCAAGAATGTTTCTGCAAATGATCAGTATGTGATAACGATGGTTTCGGCTTACCGCGTTCAGAAGGATCACGAAACCTTGATGAGGGCAATGACTCATTTGCCCGGCAATTATCGTCTTCAACTTGTTGGGGGAGGCGAGAAGGCGGACAGCGAGAGGCTGCATTCCTATTGCAATGACTTGGGTATAGCTGATCGTGTTGCTTTTTTGGGGGTACGACAAGATATCCCAGAAATTTTAGAGCAAAGTGACTTTGTCGTACTGTCATCACATTGGGAGGGTTTATCTTTGTCGTGTATTGAAGGCATGGCTTCGGGACGGCCGTTTATTGCAAGTGACGTAGATGGTTTAAGGGAAGTCGTCGGTGGTGTAGGAGTACTTTTTGAACAGGGTAATGATAGGGAACTTTCTGATATCATTCTGCGTTTGAGTGCAAATCCTGATGAATACAAAGCTGTTGCCACGTGTTGCCAGGAGAAGGCTCGTGAGTATGATATCTCTGTTATGGCAAGCAACTATCTGCAACTATACAAGTCATTAATCAAATCTAAGGAATAGTACAAATAATGGTACCATTAACGGTTTTTACACCAGCATATAATAGGGCCCACACCATTTGGCGCACTTATGAAAGTTTGTGCCGCCAGACCAGCAAGGAATTTGAATGGCTGGTTGTAGATGATGGCAGTACTGATGATACCAGATCGCTGGTCGCATCGTGGCTGACTCAACAACAAGATTTTCAAGGAACTGAATTTGAAGGCGAGTGTGCTGCTGGCTTCAAGATAAAATACATCTGGAAGGAGAATGGAGGCTTGCATACGGGCTATAATACTGCTTATGCCAACATTGAAACGGAACTCTGTGTATGCATCGACAGTGACGACTGGATGCCCGATGATGCTGTAGAGAAGACAATGAAGTGTTGGCGAGAAAAAGGTGGAGAACGATATGCCGGTATCATGGGATTGGACTTTGATACTGAGGGCAAACCTTTGGGCGGTTTTTTCCCTGAAGAACTGACCGAAGCCTATTTCCTCGATATGTATATCAAGAATATACATCGGGCTGATTCTAAAGAAGTGATGCGCACTGATTTGATGAAAAAGGTGGCGCCTCAAGTGGGATTTGAGGGCGAGAAGAACTTTAACCCAGTTTACATGCTGCTTCAGGTATGTGATGATTATCCCTTGCTGGTGTTGAACGAGAATCTCTGTATTGTCGAGTACCAGCAGGATGATAGCATGTCACGAGGTATATATCGCCAATATGTCAATAGTCCGAGGAGTTTCGCTAAACTGCGTTTATTGGAGATGAAGTTGAAGCGCAACACTTTTAAGAACCGCTTCCGCTCTGCAGTGCATTATGTGTCAAGTTGTTTGTTGGCAAGTGATGGGCGTTGGTTGAGTCAGGCTTCCAACAAGGCCTTAGTTCTTGCTGCATCCCCTTTGGGCTTGCTCCTTTACCTATTTATAAAATATAAAACTAAATGACGAAGTACTCAATTGCAATTCGGACTTTGGGCACGTCTGGGGAAAAGTTTGTTCGCGAACTTGAATCTATTAAGCGACAGACTGTCCAGCCCGAGAAAGTGGTCATATACATTGCCGAGGGATATAAGCGCCCGGAATACACCATCGGCAAAGAGGAGTACGTCTGGGTCAAGAAAGGCATGATGTATCAACGTGTATTGCCATACGATGAAATTGATACCCCTTTAATCATGCTGCTCGACGACGATGTGGAATTGGCAGACAACAGTGCCCAAAAGTTGATTGAAGCTTTAGAGGAACACAATTTTGATTGCATCTCAGCTGTAACATTTAGGAATTATAAAATATTAGTACTTAAGAAGATTTATATTGCAGTAACTAATTTAGTATTTCCTCATTGGAGTGAAACTTGGGCTGTGAAGATTCATAGCAATGGCAGCTTTAGTTACAATAACAGTGTTAAAAGAGATATTTATCTTTCACAAAGCGGATCAGGACCGGCCTCTATGTGGAAAAAGAGTGTGTTTCATGATTTGAGACTAACTGATGAGTTGTGGCTTGAACAGTTTGGTTTTCCCTTTGGTGAAGATGTAGTGATGTTCAATAAACTATATAAGAATGGATATTGTCTAGCCATGCACTATCGTTGTGGGATAATTCATCTTGATGGCAAGTCCTCAAGTGATGTTTTCCAAAAGAATCCCAAGAAGTTCCACACGCGCTCCATGGCATCTTTGATGATTTGGCACAGGACCTGTTTTAATCTAAAAGGTCTACCAGTCTACAAAAAAGCATGGGCAGCAATCTCCTTTACATTCAAGGTACTGTGGTTGTTCCTAGTTCATATCGGAGCATCAATATATCTGCGCTCACCCAAAGTCCTTTGGTATTACTCCAAGGGTGTCTATGACGGCCTTAAGATGATAAATTCCAGCCAGTATCGACAAATCCCTAATTATATCCTAAGGTAGAAATTTTGATTCTCTTAGTTCTCTTTGGGAGAAAAAGATGTACATTGAATCAGGTTTATTATTGTATGTCGTGTTTGATTGCCTTATCAAGTTAGAATGAATTATTCTATTGCTATACGTACTCTAGGCCAGTCTGGTGAAAATTTTGTTCGCGAACTGGAATCTATTAAGCGACAAACCATTCAACCCGAAAAGGTTATTATATACATCGCTGAAGGCTACAAACGTCCAGAGTTCACTATTGGCAAAGAGGAATATGTATGGGTTAAGAAAGGCATGGTTGCGCAACGGGCATTGCGATATGATGAGATATCTTCCCCTCTAATACTTCTTCTTGATGATGATGTGGAATTGGAGCCCACATGTGCTGAGGTCATGATCAACTCACTTGAATCTTACGGCTTAGATTGCCTAGCAGCTGAAACTTACCAAGACCATCTTTTGCCAATTTATAAGAAAATATATGCAGCGATAACAAATCTAGTGTTTCCACATTGGAGCAATAAATGGGCCTTTAAGATTCATAGCAATGGCAGTTTTAGTTACAATATAAATATAACAAAAGATTTATATCTTTCTGAGAGTGCCGCCGGCCCTGCTGCTTTGTGGAAAAAGGAAGTTTTTCGCAATATTCATATTGAGCATGAGGTTTGGCTTGACAAGTTTGGCTTTTCATATGGTGATGATGGGCTGACGTTTAATAAGCTTTTTAAAAATGGCTATCATTTAGGCGTTCACTATAGTTGTGGAGTCAATAACCTTGATGCTAAATCTTCAAGTGATTCATTTCAAAAAAATCTTAAAAAGTACTATACCCGCTCTATGGCCTCATTGATGATATGGCACAGAACATGTTATAATCTTAGAGGATTGTCTATCTTAAAAAAAGCGTGGGCCGCACTAGGATTCTCTTTTAAGACCATTTGGTTGTTTTTAATACACATAATAGCATCTGTATTTGCACGTTCACCTAAAATTCTTTGGTATTATTCAAAGGGTATCTTTGATGGCCTTAAAATGATACATTCTGACGAATACCGTAGAATTCCCAATTACATTGTTATTTAATTATTATTTAACTATCATTTGAGAAAATATGATGAACAACAGAAATCCCAAAGTGAGTATCATTATTCCGCTGTATAATCAAGAAAGATACTTGAGAAGATGCATTATGTCGCTATTGAAGCAGACCTATACAAATATTGAGATAATAATTGTAAATGATGGATCAACAGATAGAAGTCCATTAATCGCCAATGAGCTTGCCTTAAAAGATCATAGAATTAAACTTATTAATAAAGTTAACGAAGGGACATCATTTGCTAGACGTGATGGGTATCTTGCATCAAATGGAGATTTTATAGCATTTATGGACAATGATGATTTAATGCCACCAGATGCTATTGAGATTATGGTGAATGAGATGCTCAAAAATGATGTTGACGTTGTTTGGGGGACTATACTTAAAAAGCTTGGATTTATTAAAAAACAGAACAAAAAGCCTAAACGTCCTAATGAGAATGAATTTCCCACGGAACAAGTGGTATCACAACCAGAGTTATATAATGATTTTTATATTGGTTTTTTTGGAATATCTTGCATTCCTGTTAATATTTGGGGCCGTTTATACCGAAAAACTGTAATAGATAAGGCTTATAAAGAGACAGAATTATTCTCATCAAAAATGCCATGTATGGCAGGAGATGAATATTTTAATCTAAAGGTCTTCCCATTTTTGCGATCTGCATATAAGACGGAAAAGGTTGTGTATTGTTATAGATGTGGTGGTACGGTTGATCATTACAACCGTTTTTTCCCAGAAGTGTTTTATTTGTCTGAAGAGAGATTAAGGATATTAGATAACTCAAATTATGGAAAAGCATATAGGTGGTTATTTATAGAGTACGTTAATTGTTTCTATTATCATGCTGGGCAATTATTGCAATATTGTAAAACTGATAAGGACTCTTTGTTTGACTTTTTCAAGCAGGAGTTATCAAATAGGGAGGAGTTTATTAATAGAATGGCAGACTACTTTGTAGATCATCATATTGAAAAAGATGGAGCTTCATTTATAATAGAGAAAGATTTTGAAAAAATGTATCAACATGCATTGTTATTGCAAAAAAGGCATTTTGGAACACTAAAATCAAGAATAAAACGATTCGCACTTAAAGTGATTGAACATGTAAATTTTTAATTTTCCGTCTAAATGAGGATACTGCATGTAATAACAATGCTTGATGTGGGTGGGGCAGAAAGGCTTATAGCTGATTTGTTGCCGAGATTGCGTGATAAAGGACATCAAGTTGACCTATTATTATTTAATGGCGTAGATACAGCGCTTAAGAATTATATCACCCAGTTGGGCATATCTATTTTTGAGCTGTCTCATGGTAAAGACGTTTACAAGTTTTTTTGGGATGTCTATAATCCATGGCACATAGTTCAATTTAGACAATATCTAAAAAAATACGATATTATTCACACCCATAATACTGCGTGTCAGCTGTATGTGCCTCTATCTAGGCTGTTAAAATGTTCTAAAGTGTCTTTGGTGACAACAGAGCATAGCCCTTCAAATCGCCGGCGTTCAAAATGGTGGTTCAAACCAGTTGACAAGTGGATGTATAACCAGTATGACTCGATTATATGCATTGCAGACAAAACTCGTAATAATTTAGAGGAATATATTGGAAAGAAAAACAATATAGTAACTATATGTAATGGTGTTGATGTAAAAAGATTTATCAAACCAATTAAAGATGTTTCATCTCAGGAGCGTTTTGTTATCACAATGGTTGCAGGCTTGAGAGCAGAGAAAGATCACGAGACATTGTTTAAAGCAATAACGATGTTGCCTGAAAATTATAGTTTACAAATTGTTGGTGGAGGTGTGAAGGAACAATCACTCAAAAGTTTATGTGAGAGAATGCAGCTGTCTAACCGTGTGTCATTTATGGGGGTTCGCTCTGACGTGCCCGACATCCTAGAAAAAAGTGATATTTTGGTGCTATCCTCTCATTGGGAGGGGCTTTCCTTATCAAGTATTGAAGGCATGGCTTCAGGTCGTCCGTTCATAGCAAGTGATGTCGATGGATTGAGGGAAATGGTAGGAGGTGCAGGTGTCCTCTTTCCACATGGAGACAGCAAGGCTCTTGCTCAAAATATACAATTCCTTTGCGAACATCCTGATGAGTATTGTGCAGTAGCAAAGCGTTGCCAAGAAAAAGCCAAGCTATATGATATATCAGTAATGACAGAAAAGTATTTGCAATTATATGAAAGATTAATTTAGGCTATTGTTTTGCTGTTATGAAAATAGTTTATTGTTTAAATAGTATTCGCTATCTTGGTGGTATTCAGCGCGTCACTATAACAAAGGCAAACGCTTTAGCTGATATTTCAGGAAATGAAGTGTATATCTTAGTGTCTGACAATAAGGACGGAATGCAAACACAGTCATTGTCAGACAAGGTTAATCTAATTGATTTGGAAATTAACTACTATGATGGGGACAGTAAACGATCAAGAATTGCTAATTTATTTGTGTATGCATCGAAAAGGAAAAAACATAGGAAATTATTATATCAGACGTTAAGTGAAATAGATCCAGATGTTGTTATTTCTGTTGGTCAAAGTGAGAAATATATGTTGTTGTCAATGAGAAATCGTTCTTGGAAAGTTATACGTGAGTTCCATTTTGAACGAAACTATCGAAAACAACTGGCGGAAACTAGAATAGAAAAATTAATTGCATGGATAGTTGATTTTTATGACTTTAGTTATAAAGAGAAAAAATATGATAGAATCGTAGTCCTTACAGAAGAAGATAAGGTAGCTAATTGGAAAAAATGGGATAATGTGTCTGTAATTCCAAATCCGGTTGCATTTGTTAGTGATGAAATATCCAAACTTAATAATAATGTTATCGTGACGTTAGGGCGTCTTGAAAATCAAAAAAACTATTCATCATTAATCAATTCTTTTAAAATAATAAACAGAATTCACCCAAATTGGCTTTTGGAGATTTATGGATCGGGTAGTCAGCAGGATAAGTTGCAATTATTAATTGATGAGCTTGAATTAAGAGACACTGTATATTTGAAGGGGACAACAAATAATGCAACCAGAGAGTTAACTAATGCATCAATCTTTGCGTTATCATCTATTATGGAGGGCCTGCCTTTGGTGTTGGTTGAAGCAATGGAGTGTGGACTCCCGGTGGTCTCTTATCAATGCCCATGTGGTCCAAAAGATATCATTTCAGATGGAGTTGATGGATTTCTTGTTCCTGTTGGAGATGAGCAAATGATGGCTGATCGGATTTGTACATTGATTGAAGATGAAGAGTTGCGTCGGAAAATGGGCGCAGCTGCTAAAGAAAAAGCAAAGAAGTACCATATTGATAATATTACAAAACAATGGATGAACTTATTTGAGGAATTGGTGAATAGATGATATTTTTAACTTGTTTACTTTAGTATCTGCGATTCTTTATATATATCTAATGAAAAAGATATTTCGAGTTTCTACGGTGCCGCAGTCGTTGAGTTCGTTTTGCCGGGGGATGTTGAAGGAGTTGTCACATGAGTATGAGGTTGTGGCAGTCTCTTCTCCGGGCAAGTTGCTTGACGAAGTGGGTGCTCGAGAGGGTGTCCGAACAATAGCTGTGCCGATGGAGCGTCATATTTCACTCGTTAGGGACTTGAAGTCCCTTTGGCGCATGTGGCGAGTGATGAGGCGTGAACGTCCTGATATGGTGCACTCGATGACCCCCAAGGCTGGCCTTATCAGTATGATGGCAGGATGGCTCACTGGGGTGCCTGTACGAGTCCACACGTTCACTGGCTTAGTGTGGCCCACGTCGAAAGGCTTTAAGCGTCGCGTCCTGATGGCAACTGACTGGCTGACATGTGCCTGTGCAACACATATTATCCCCGAGGGAGAGGGCGTGAAAAGCGATTTACTCAATCATCACATTACGCATAAACCCATCAAGGTGCTTGGCTATGGCAATGTTAAAGGCATTGACTTGAATCGTTACAATCCTGATGAGTTCGACACAAGACAGCATAATGGTTTCACATTCGTGTTTGTGGGCCGTATCGTTCGTGACAAGGGTATAAATGAGTTGGTAAAGGCATTTGATCGCTTGCATCAAGAGCATGAAGATGTACGTTTGGTATTAATCGGCCCGAGGGAAGATGATTTGGATCCCGTTCTTCCCGAAACAGTTGCCCGCATCAACCGTGGCGATGGCATCGAAGCTGTTGGCCGTCAGAGTGATGTGCGTCCGTTTTATGCACAAGCTGATGCACTCGTATTCCCGAGCTATCGCGAGGGCTTTCCCAATGTTGTCATTGAAGCCGGCGCAATGGGTCTCCCTAGTATCGTGACCGACATTAATGGCTCGCGTGAGATTATCATCAACGGGCAAAATGGCGTAATCGTTCCTTCACAAGACGAGCAGGCATTATATCAAGCCATGAAACATTTTGTTGAAAACCCCGACGAAATCAAGGCCATGGCCTCTAATGCCCGTCCACTCATTGCTTCACGTTTTGAGCAAGGTTATGTGCGCAAGTGCCTATATGATTTCTATCATGAAATTCTAAACATCAAATAAAGTGAAAGGTATTTACAAAAACTACATCAAGAGAGCTTTGGGGTTTATCATCTCTCTTGTGGCTATTATATGTCTCTCACCGCTATTCTTGGTGGTGACGATTTGGCTTCACTTTGCCAACAAGGGTGCTGGCGCTTTCTTTTTACAGGAACGGCCTGGTAAGGATGGTAAAATTTTCAAGATCATCAAGTACAAAACCATGACCGACGAACGCGACGCAGATGGTAAGTTGTTGCCTGACTCACAGCGATTGACAAAGGTGGGCCGCTTTGTGCGCTCTACCAGCATTGATGAGTTGCCTCAGCTGTTCAATGTCCTGTTGGGCGACATGGCCATCATTGGGCCGCGCCCCTTATTGGTGCAGTACTTGCCTCTTTATTCTAAAGAACAAGCTCGTCGCCATGAAGTCCGTCCAGGCATTACTGGATGGGCTCAATGTCATGGACGCAATACTTTGTCATGGAATGAGAAATTCAGTTTGGATGTGTGGTATGTTGACCACTGTAGTTTCATGACCGATCTTCAGGTGATTTTCACCACAATTAAAAAAGTGATTGTCAGGGATGGCATATCCCAAGACGGTCAAGCAACAATGGAAGTATTTAACGGAAAAAACTAATGTATCTTTACGGAGCAAGCGGACACGCTAAAGTCATCATTGACATTCTGAATGCATCAGGTATTAAGATTGATGCATTGTTTGATGATGATATGTCGATCAGCGAATTGATGGATATTCCAGTGAAACATCTCTGGAATCGTGAATCGCCGTTGATAATCAGTATTGGTAATAATTTCTCCCGCAAGCAGATTGCCGAGAAATTGCAGTGCGATTATGGAGTTGCTATACATCCCTCTGCGGTTATTTCACCACATGCTACAATTGGTGAAGGTACAGTGGTGATGCAAGGGACTATCATTCAGAGTTCTGCGAGTGTAGGAAAACATTGTATTGTCAACACTGGAGCATCAATTGATCACGAGTGTGTGATTGAAGACTATGCCCATATTTCTCCCAAAGCCACTCTGTGCGGTAATGTCTCTGTGGGTGAGGGCGCATGGATTGGTGCTGCTGCAGTAGTAGTGCCTGGCGTTAGAATCGGCAAGTGGAGCGTGGTCGGTGCTGGCAGTGTCGTCATTAATGATATACCAGATGGTGTGATTGCCTATGGCAACCCCTGTCGGGTGAGATCAGCACATGAGGCCTGTTTCTCAAAACGTATAGCCATTTATGGAGCTGGCGGATTAGGACGCGAAGTCGCTGGTGGTATTCAGCGTATAAATCGCGCTGGTTTGGGTAACTGGGAGTTGGTTGGTTTCTATGACGATGGTAAGCCTAAGGGTTATAAGGTTTCACACTTGGGCGAGGTGCTGGGTGGAATGAATGAGTTGAATACGGTTGACGAACCGATGGCACTTGCGATTGCTGTAGGTACACCCACGTCACGTAGAATCATTCATGACCGCATAACCAACCCTAATATCAGTTTCCCCAACCTGATTTCTCCTTCTTTCAAGGTACTTGATCCTTCCACTTTCAAAATAGGTGTGGGCAATATCATTCAGGATAATTGCAGCGTGACATGCGACGTGGAAATTGGCAGTTATAACGTGTTGAATGGCTCCAATGTTTTGGGCCATGACGTGATTGTGGGAGACTTCAATGTAATGATGCCTGGTGTTCGCCTTTCGGGAGAAGTGAAAGTCGGCAACGGCAACCTGTTGGGTGTTGATAGCGTTATACTCCAGCGCGTTAAAGTCGGTGACAATGTGACTCTGGGTGCTGGTAGTGTTTTAATGACCAAGCCCAAGGATGGCTTTACCTATATCGGTGTGCCGGCCAAGAAATTTGACTTTGAATAAGACTGACATGGAGATGAGATTTAATCCTTTTTCGCTGGAGAACAAGACCATTTTGATAACTGGTGCTTCGTCAGGCATCGGTCAGGCAACGGCGTTGGCATGTGCCGGTATGGGTGCTAACGTGGTCATCACTGGCCGCGATCTTGGTCGTTTGCAGGCAACTGGTGAACAATTGGATTCCCAATGCAAAGCCATGATACCTGCCGATTTGACTGTAACCGTGGATGTGGAAACCCTGATTAAGGCATTGCCACCACTTGATGGTGTGGTGTTGTGTGCTGGCAATTCCACAACGTTGCCCTTGCAGTTCGGCACGCGCGAAAAGTTTGACGAGATGTTTGATGTCAACTTTTTTGCTCCTGTTGAGTTGTTGCGCATGTTGTACAAGAAGAAAGTGCTCCAGAAAGGCGCTTCGGTGGTCTTGATAGCGTCAATTGGCGGCACCCACAGTTTCATGCCCGGCAATGGCGTGTATGGAGCTTCCAAGGCCGCACTCAACTCAGTGATGAAGTATGCTGCCCGTGAATATGCCTCCCGCAAGGTGCGCGTGAACAGCATTTGCCCCGGCATGGTGGACACTCCTCTCATTCATCGTGGCACCATTACCGAAGAGCAGCTGGCAGAAGACGCCAAGCGTTATCCGTTGGGCAGATATGGACAGCCCGAGGACATTGCCAATGGTGCTGTTTACCTCCTGAGCGATGCGTCAAGCTGGCTCACAGGGCATGATTTGGTGATTGACGGCGGTTTTTCTATATAGATTTTTTGCATTTTCTTTGCCGTTTTGAAAAAAGTGTGTACATTTGTCCGCTTTTTCTTCAAAAGAATGGGGCAAAAACACTTTAAAAAGGATTGCAATAACACCACTATATATGAATTTACAGGACTTTATAGAAAACTTTGCCGATCAATTTGACGATACTGACAAAGCTGTATTTACCGGTGAGACTAAATTCAAGGAACTTGACGAGTGGTCATCATTGACCGCATTATCTATTATTGCCATGGTAGACGATGAGTATGATGTGATTATCAAGGGTAATGATATCATCAATTCCGAGACCATTCAAGACTTGTTTGAGGCAGTTGAAAAACTCTGCAAGTAAATCAATTTTCAATACTTCTTTATGATTGAATCGCGGGTAAAGGAAATCATCGCCCGAGTGCTTAATGTGTCGCTCGATAGAGTGACCAACGATCTTTCATCTGGAGACATCCCCGAGTGGGATTCTGTGGGCAACCTCGCGATCATCAGCACAATAGAGCAGGAAATGGAAGTTGAATTTCCGCTCGAAGACCTATTTGACTTGACGTCGGTACAGACTATTATCGACGAAGTCACCCAGCTTACTGATGTTTAATGCGCCCCACAGCCCTGTGCTGTGTGAAATATTGAGGCATTCCACTGTCACCCCCGATAAGGTCGCTCTTGTCGAGGTCTCCAATCGTATCACTTATGGCCGCTTGGTCGCTAACATAGAGGCAGCGGCCCGCTATTTGCGTTCGATGGATATCAAGCCAGGCGACCACATCCTGTTGGCGGCCCGCAAGGAGGTGGAATTCGTTTACCTCTACTTTGCTGCCCATCTGTTGGGTGTTGTCAATGTGGTGATTGACCCCACTTCGCCTGCCGACCGCTTGGACTACATCAAGGGCATTGTCAAGCCCGTTGCCCTGTTTGGCGTTGACATGCATTCTGACCGATGCATCGCCTTCGGTGATGTGGACTTGCAATTGGATTCTAATGAGATATTGGACTTGCCATGTGTGGATTCTGCCAGCATTGCCGATGTGATGTTCACTACCGGGACGACGGGTAAGCCTAAAGGGGTTTGTCTCTCTCACGAGAACATTGCCGGATCAGCTACCAATATCAACAGTTTCATTGGAACCGATAGCTCCGATGTCGAGGCACTCGGTTTGCCTTTGAGCCACTCTTTCGGTCTGGGGCGTCTCCGTTGCATCCTCATGGCCGGTGGCACTATTGTTCTTGTGGGCAATTTTGCCAACCTCAAAGCATTTTTCACTGTGATGGAGAATGAGCGTGTGTCGGGTTTTGGTATGGTGCCTGCCGTGTGGCAGTACATCAAACGCTTGAGTGGCAAACGTATTGGCAAGTTTGCCGACCAGATGCGTTACATCGAGGTCGGCAGTGCAGCCTTGCCCATAGAGGACAAGCATTTGCTCATGGAATTGTTCCCATCGACAAGACTCTGCGTCCATTACGGTCTGACCGAAGCCTCCCGTGCCTTATTCACTGAATTGCACTCCGATGCAGATTGTCTGAACACGATTGGACGTCCTGTGTCATCCCATGTCGAGGTGTGCATCCTCGACGAGAACGGTGCCCCCTTGCCCGACGGCCAGGATGGCGAACTCTGCGTTCGTGGCAATATGGTGACCAAGTCCTATTTCTTACCCGAGGACAATGATGGCGCCTTCTTCGGTGACTGGTTCCGCACTGGTGACTGGGGTCATCGTGACAGCAGCGGCAGATTCTTCCTAACGGGACGCAAGAAGGAATTGATCAACGTGGGCGGTGAGAAAGTGAGTCCTGCGACTATTGAGGATGCCATCTGCTCTCTGGGCATCGCTGATTGCGCCTGTATTGCCATTCCTGACCCCAATGGCGTCTTGGGTGAGGTGCCTAAGGCCTTCTTGCTTAACAAGGGGGATAACCTTCCCACAATTGATGAACTCAAAAACGGGCTTGCTCAATGCTTGCCGGTACATGAGATTCCAGTCGAGTGGGAGTGGATTGATAGCATTCCCCGTTCCTCTTCGGGCAAAATCCAACGACTCAAATTGAAAACAAGTTAACTACTTGCGTAACATATAAAAGATATGTCACAATTAACCATCAATAACGTGCGCATTGCAGGCATGAGCGCTTGTGTTCCCGCCACAGTCGAGGATAACCGCACACTTCCCATCTACAAGGATGAGAGCGAGGCGCTCAAGGTGATAGCCTCTACTGGCATCGAGCGCCACCACAAGGTGGAGCCTGGTACTACGGCCTCCGACCTCACAGTAAAGGCAGTAGAAGGCTTACTGGCCCAGATGGGTTGGGAGCCGCAGGACATTGACTGCTTTGCCTATGTTTGCACTTCTAGGGATTACATCGCTCCACAAACTGCATGTGTGCTCCAAGACCGCTTGCATCTGCGAAGCGACTGCTGTGTGTTTGACTTGCCTTTCGGCTGTTCGGGTTGGGTCTATGGCATGAGCATTGTCGGCTCGATGATGTCCCATGGCACCCTCAGGCGTGCAATACTCGTTGCCGCCGAGACCAACACACAGAACCGCAACCCTCGTGATACCACCGTGCGTCCCCTGTTTGGTGATGCGGCCACCGCGACAGCCTTGGAGTTTGACCCCGAGCATTCACGCCCCATGAACTTCATGTATGGCGTTGATGGCAGTGGCTTTGATGCCGTATGGGCTCCTTATGGCGGTATGCGCAACCCCGTCACCCACGAGGCGCTTGAGGAAAAAGAGGTGGCTCCTGGCGTTTTCCGTCGTGGTATCGATATGATTGTCAATGGCATGGATGTGTTTGGTTTTGCCATCAAACAGCCTCCCCGTTCGCTCAAGGAGTTGATTGAGACCTTTAGTATCGACGTGGAGACTGTTGACCTGCTGCTGTTGCACCAGGCCAATAAGTTTATTGATGAGAAAATCCGTAAGGCTGTCAAGATTGCACCCGAGAAGACGCCTTATTGCCTTGAGGAATACGGTAATGTCACTAGCGCCTCAATTCCGTTGACGATGGTGACCCGTTGCCGCGAGCGATTGGCCGACGATGAAAAGCATTGCGTGGCCTGTGGCTTCGGTGTCGGTCTGGCATGGGCCAGCATGGAGTTTTATGCAGATCATGTAAAAATCGGTGAAGTCATTACTTACTAAATCAAGCGATCATCGTTATGGCTCAGTATATCAATAGCAATAAGGAATTCTTTTGGGGGGACTGGTATTTCAAGTCCCATGTCATGCCGGCCGATTTCAATTACAAGGCTCACAAGAAAGAGTTGTCATCCTATTACGAGCAGCGCGGTTTCAAGGTGTCGATGATGTTTGATGATTATTTCTCATCGCTCAATGGCATCCACAGCGACCGCTATCTGTCGATGGATGTGTATTATTTCTATGTGATACCGGCGCTCAATCGTCATGACTTCAAGGACGCCTATCTCGATAAGAACATCTATAGCGACCTCTTTCCCAATGTAAAGCAGCCTGTTTCTATAATCAAGAATATCCACGGCCACTTTTACAGGAATGGCGAGGAAATCTCTATGGACAAGGCGGTTGAGGCTGTCTTGCAATATCAGGGCAACATGATTATCAAGCCCACTGTCGAGACCTGCAACGGTGAAGGTGTGGAGCAGATTAATGGTCTTGATGCAGAACAGCTCAAGGACTGGTTCCAGCGCTATGACATCAACTTTGCTGTGCAGGAGAAGGTGATACAGCATCCCGATTTACAGCAGGTTAACCCCACATCGCTCAACTCGATGCGGCTCTATACCTACCGTCGTCCCGATGGCTCTTATGAGTACCTTTATCCCTATGCCCACCTGCGTTTCGGTGGCAAGGGCGCCATCAAGGACAATGTGTCACAGGGTGGTGGCACTTGCCTGATTGATGAGAACGGTCTGGTCGATGATAGGGTTTTCCGCTTCAAGAATCTGCAGGTGTCGTCGCTCAAGGAGGAAACTGGAGTGGAGCATCTGGTCATTCCCAATTATGATAAGGTGATTGAGACGCTCATCAAGATGCATCGTCGCTTGCCATACTTTGATTTTGTGGGTTGGGATGTGACCGTCTTGCCCGATGGCGAACCGTTGCTCATCGAGTTCAACCTGGTACCCAGTGTGGAAGGCCCTCAAATGATGGGAGGTCCCATGTTTGGCGACTTCCTCGATGAGGTCATCGAACGTGCGCGTCAAGTGGAGTCGGCGCGTGTGCAGACAACCAGGAAGACCTTTGCCAAGGGGATGCAGTTCTATCTGTATGCCCAGTAATGTATCGGAGGAAGGGATGATGACTCAATCTGCGTTTTTCATGTCAGTTGACCAGGAGATGATGCCGATTCGGCAAGTCGTCAATTCGATATTCAATTCATGCACCTATGTCTTAACCCGAGGTGGTGAGACATGGCTGGTGGATTGTGGGGACTTGGATGGCATTTTGCCCTTGATTGATGGCAATCTGCATGGGGTTCTGCTCACTCATGCCCACTTTGACCATATTTATGGCTTGAATCACTTGTTGACCTTGTTCCCGGGCTTGACCATTGTTACTAATGAGTCGGGTAGGGAAGGCCTGCTTAGTGACAAACTGAATTTCTCTAGGTATCACGAGGAACCGTTTATCCTCGATACTTCTGAGAATATCCAGGTTATTGGCGACGGCGAGAGCATTCCATTGTTTGAAGGCGTGAACGCTAGAGCGGTCTTTACTCCGGGACATAGCCCCTCCTGCGTGACATGGATTGTAGGAGATGCGATTTTCACGGGTGATAGTTACATCCCAGGGGTGAAAACCGTGACCGCTTTCCCGCACTCCAACAAGGAGCAGGCTGCGCAAAGCGAAATGTTGATCAAGCGCTTGGCCAAGTCACGTCGCATTTATCCTGGCCATGCGTCGCAATTATAAAGAATAGTAATCAAATTAAGTATATGGCTAACAATAAGATTTTGCTTTGTCTTGCCCACATGAGCGGACAAGAAATGAAGTACATTCAAGAGGCTTTTGACACCAACTGGGTTGTGCCCCTTGGACCTAACGTAAATGCTTTTGAGCAGGATTTGGAACAGTTGTGCGGACAGGATAAACGTGTCGTGGTGCTGTGTTCCGGCACTGCCGCTATCCATCTTGCGCTCGTCAATCTGGGCGTGGGACGTGACGATGAGGTGATTTGCCAGTCGATGACGTTCTCGGCTAGTGCCAATCCTGTAGTTTATCAGGGTGCGACACCCGTATTTGTCGATAGTGAGCGCGGCACTTGGAACATGGACCCCAACCTGCTGGAGGAGGCCATCAAGGACCGCATCGCCAAGACAGGCCGAAAACCCAAAGCCATCATCCCGGTTTATCTTTACGGAATGCCCGCTTTGATCGATGATATCATGGAAATAGCACAGCGCTACGATATTCCCGTCATCGAAGATTCCGCCGAAGCCTTCGGGTCTCGTTATCGTGGACAGTTGTGTGGCACATTTGGTAAATTTGGTATCATGAGCTTCAATGGTAACAAGATGATCACCACCAGCGGTGGTGGTGCCCTGATCTGCCCCGATGATGCCACCAAGAAAAAGACCATGTTCTATGCGACACAGTCACGTGAGCCAGTGCCTTATTACTTGCACAAGGAGATTGGCTACAACTATCGCATGAGCAATATCTGTGCAGGCATCGGACGCGGACAAATGACCGTTCTCGACGAGCACCTGGCTCATCACAAGCATCTGTGTGACCGCTATGTGGAATTGCTGGAACCCATCGATGGCATCACCGTACACACCAACCTCGACGAGCGTTCCGATAGCAATTACTGGCTCAATACGATTCTCATCGACCCAGCTAAGACGGGTACCGATTATGATACCATCCGCTTGCATCTTGAAGCCTGCAATATCGAGTCACGCCCCTTGTGGAAACCCATGCACACTCAGCCTGTGTTCTCGGGAGCACCCGCCTATGTCAATGGTGTGAGCGAGGAATTGTTCTCGATGGGATTGTGCCTGCCCAGCGGTCCCTGGGTGAGTGATGAGGATGTGGAATATGTGGCACGCGAGATTATCGCTTGCTGCAAGAAGTAATGTTTGAAAGACAACTCAATAATTTATAGTATATGAAAAATATAGCAATTTATGGCGCTGGCGGATTTGGCAAGGAAGTGGCGTGCCTCATCGACAGAATCAATGCTGCCGGAGGTGACTGGCACCTGTTAGGCTTCTTTGACGATAGTAAGCCAGTAGATACTGTGGTTTCCCAATACGGCACAGTGCTGGGCGGCATGGAAAAACTCTTGGCTATCAAGGAGCCGTTGGCTGTCGCAATCGCCATCAACGACAACAAGGTGGTGCGCCGCATTCGTGAGGAAATAACAGTTGACAATATCTATTTCCCCAATCTCATCGACCCGTCGCTTTTCCTTGTCGATAAGCGCACGCTCAAGTTGGGTGAAGGCAATATCATTCAGAACGACTGTATGATTTCGTGCGATGTCACTATTGGCAACTTCAATCTGTTCAACGACCACGTGGTGGTGGGACATGACAACATCATCGGTGACTTCAACGGCCTCATGCCGGCGGCCCATCTCTCGGGTGGTATCACCATTGGTGACAATAACCTGCTGGGCGTGGCAAGCGTCGTTCTGCAGGGTATGGTGATTGGCAATGGGGTAACATTGGGTGCCAATAGTGTGCTCATGACCCAGCCTAGGGATAATGCCACTTATCTGGGCGTGCCGGCCATGAAATTTGACTTCTAACCTGATTTCTTGGGAAAAATCTGGTTTTTGTGGTCACTAATACCATATTTTTGCTGAAATAATTATTATTTGGGTGCTGATTTAATATTTTTTATGTATTTTTGCACCCCGTGAAAATATCTAAGGTATTTTTACGTTATAATAGCAGCATGGATTTGGATAAATTCATAGATTATTTCGCTGATCTGTTCGAAGAGACAGATTCAGATACTATACAGGCTACCACTCGATTCAAAGAATTGAAGGAATGGTCGTCACTTATTGCCTTATCGGTCATTGCTATGGTCGATGAGGAATACGATGTTGAATTCCGCGGTGATGATATCCGTAATAGTAACACGGTCGAGGACCTCTATAATGCTGTTACAACCCGGGTCGGATGATAGCTCTAATAGCGCAACAATGATTTCCTGCCACAGCGATTACTGAGGGCAGTTTTGTTGTGCTTGTACTTTTTAACCTAATTTTTCTCTGCCAGTAGTTATGGCTAAATTGACTTTTCATGGGGTCGGTATCAAGGCGCTCAGCGCTTGTGTGCCCCAAGAGGTGGTCTTCAATAAGGATTTGGGCTACCTGATTCCCGAGGAGGAGATAGAAAAAACCATCAACAATATCGGTATTGTTGAACGGCGTGTTGCTGCTCCCGATGTCACGGCGAGCGACTTGTGTTTTAAGGCTGCACAACAGTTGATGCAGGACAATGATATCGCCCCTGACAGTATCGACGTGCTCCTGTTCATGAGCCAGACGTCCGACTACCGTATCCCCGCCACATCGTGCCTGTTGCAGCATCGTCTGGGCTTGCCTCGCGAGACGATGTGCTTTGATATTACGTTGGGTTGCTCGGGCTACCTGTTTGCGCTGAGCACGGCGTTTGCCTATGCATCGATGGAAGGTGTCAACCGCGTGCTCTTGCTCGATGGTGAGACGTTCTCCAAGATCGTTAACCGCCGCGACAAGGTGGATTGGCCGCTCTATGGCGACGCGGGAACGGCAACGCTCATCGAGAAGGGCGACTTCCCCGATTCCACGTTCATGCTCTATACCGATGGTAGCGGTGCCGACACACTCAAGATACATGCGGGAATGCGCAACCCCATCACGCCCGACTCTTGTGTGGAGCGAGAGCAGGAGGATGGCAATATCCGCAGTGACTTGGAGGTGTTTATGGATGGTATGGATGTCTTCAACTTTGCCATCAGTAAGGTACCCAAGAGCATCAAGCAGATCCTTAAGGAGACCGATACTTCCATCGATGATGTGGACTACCTGGTCTTCCATCAGGCTAACCGTTTCATGATGGACTTCTTCGTGAAAAAACTGAAGATTTCTCCTGACCGTGTGCCTTATTGCATCAGTAAGTATGGCAACACGAGCAGCTCTTCGGTGCCCTTGACGATTTCCAGCGAATTGTGTGGCGCACTGGATGGTGACCACAAGGTGGTGATGAGTGCCTTCGGTGCCGGTTTGAGTTGGGGCGCTGCCATCATGCAGATGCGTGACTGCAAGGTTTCACCAGTAATAGAATATTGATAATCAATGGCTCTGCAACTCCAGTTTCACCACATTGGCATAGCCTGTCGCAACATCGAAAAGACCAAGGGCTTTTACCTGTCTATGGGCTATGAGGCGGCACCGGTGATTGATGACCCCATTCAACATGTGCGCGTCTGCTTTTTGGAGAAAGCAGGTGCACCCCGCCTGGAATTGCTGGAGCCGCTCGATGATAGTAACCCCGTGGCAAGAACGCTGGCCTCGGTCGGGGTGACGCCCTATCACACCTGCTACGAGGTGCAGGACATCGAAACCGCAATATCGGAATTGCGTCGAGAACGTTTCTTGACCGTGAGTGGACCCGTGCCCGCTTGTGCGATGGACAATCGGCGTATCGCCTTCATGTTTAAGAAGGATAATGGACTTGTGGAACTGGTCGAAGCCGAATCACAATGAGTGAACCGTTACTGACATATATCGTGCCTGTATATAACACTGAAGCCTACGTGCTCCAGTGTTTGCAGTCTATTATCAATCAGGGACTTAATTCTGACGAGTACGAGGTGTTAGCCGTTGACGACGGCTCCACCGACGGCAGCCGCGCTGTGATTGAGGCGTTTGCCCTTGAGCATTCTCAAGTGCGCTTGCTCACTCAGGCTAACTCAGGTGTCAGCGCTGCCCGCAATCTGGCTCTGGACAATGCTCGCGGCCGTTATCTCATGTTTGTTGATAGCGACGACCACATCAGCGGGAATGCCATTTCCCGTCTTTTAAGTCGGGCTCAAGACGAGAATCTTGACGTACTCTCGTTCAACTATTGCTGCATGGATGTAGAGGGAAATCAACTTCCTCACACCCGTGACGACAACTATGCTACTACAGCGGTCTCTACAGGCTATGACTTCCTGAAGAGTCACAGCATGACCCCATACGTGTGGCGCTTCATGATCCGCCGTGATTACCTCCAGCAGGGGCAGTGGCGTTTTGACCCGTCACTCATCGTTTGCGAGGACGGGGCGCTCATCGCCCAATTCCTGCTGAATGCACCTCGTGTGGCCCACGACGACCAGGAGGTCTATTGTTACGTGAAGCGTGGCGACAGCGCGATGCACAATACTGACCGGGACCACCTGCGCCGTCGCATCTGCAGCCAGGTCGATTCTGCCGCTTCAATTGACGCTACAGCACGACGCTTTGAGGCCGCAACGGGACATAAGGCTCCAGCCAGTGTGGATGGCGTGAGAAATGTATATCTCTATTTCTCGATGACCAAGGCCCTTACTACAGGCATGGTGGACGAGATACTTGAGAGAATACGCAAGGCCGGTCTCTATCCTTTCCCTTGTGTTGGGCCAGAGGCCGATTATTATGGCGTGAAATGGAAAATCATCCACCTGCCGATGAAGTGCCCCGCATTGTGGCGCAGCCTCAGCAAGGTGTATAGAATGATAAAGAAATAAGGAAATGACGACCTTTGTCTTTCGTAATCAAACGGTGGAAGCCCTTTGGGGCTACGATGCCATGACTTATTCGGGGTATGATGACATCAGCCAGGTGCCCACAGGTGCCGACCGCTACATCTGGTGTTATCAGGTGCCCGTTAATCCCGACGCAGAGCAGTTGGCACAGGAAATTGCTTCCTATCGTGACAAGTTGGATCTTGTGCTGGATAGCGTTGATGCTTCCAAACCCTTCATCATTTTCTCGCTGGTGAATCTGTTCCCATTGCGGCTCACTGGTGATGATGCAGCTGTCAATGAGGCAATTACCAGCTTTAATAGCCATGCCATTGAACTGTCAAGGCAACGCCCCAACGTCAAGTGGATGGACTTCAGTGACTTCACTTGCCGATATGATGCCGAGTCGCTGATCAACTGGAAATACTACCTGATGTCGCAGTCGCTGATTAATCCCAAGTTGACGCATGACTTCCAGGCCTGGTGGCAGCGCGTGGAGGGCGAGATGGCGATGCAGCGCAAGAAATGTCTGATTCTTGACCTTGACAACACCCTGTGGGGTGGTGTCCTGGGCGAGGATGGTGTTGACGGCATACAACTGGGCGGAGAGTATCCGGGAAAGGCCTATTCCTATTGGCAGCGTGCTTTGCTGCAGTTATCCCGCACGGGTGTGATTCTGGCAGTGTGCAGCAAGAACAATGAGGCTGATGTGCAGGAAGCATGGGAAAACAATCCCCACATGGTGCTCAAGCGTGAGCATTTCAGCGCATCGCGCATTAACTGGCAGGACAAGGCCACCAATATCAGGGATATCGCCGCCGAACTCAACATCGGTCTGGACAGCATGGTATTTCTCGACGACAATCCTGCCGAGCGGGAACTGGTGAAACAGTTGCTTCCGCAGGTCGAGGTGCCTGATTTCCCCACAAAGCCATATCTGCTCATGCCCTTCTTCAAGCAACTGGTTGATAAGTACTTCCGTATCTATTCGGTGACTAAAGAAGACCTGGCCAAGACCGAGCAGTATCGTTCCAATGCCCTGCGGAGAGCCGAACAGTCACGCTTTGCCGACCTGGACCAGTATCTTTACAGCCTGGACATGCAGTTGGATATCATCCCGGCCGACGAGCACAACCTGCCTCGCATCGCGCAGATGACACAGAAGACCAACCAGTTTAATCTCACCACCCGCCGTTACAGCGAGGCCGACGTGCAGCAGCGACTTGACAAGGGCTGGCACGTTTATTGCGTGAGGGTGAGTGACCGCTTTGGCGACAGTGGCATCACGGGCGCGATGTTCTTGCAGCCCATGGGTGGCGAGGAGGTGAATATCGACTCGTTGTTGCTCAGTTGCCGCATTTTGGGGAAAGGCATCGAGGACGCTTTTGTCAAGACGGTGCTCAACCTGCTGCGACTCGATGGTTACCGCAAGCTCACCGCCGACTACATCCCCACGGCCAAGAATGGGCAGACCGCCGATTTCTATGACCGCCTGGGAATGGTCTGCGTCAAGGAGGATGAGGATGGTACCAAGCATTATGTCATGCCCTTGAGCGGCGTGTTTGAAATCAAGAATTGTTATAACATCAGAGTATTATGAATTTGAAGGAGAAAGTCTTGGAAATCATGCGTCAGACCTTTGAAATGGATGAGGTCACGACCGACGTTTCCCAGAAGAATTGTGAGACTTGGGACTCACTTCACCACCTCATGCTGGCATCTGAACTGGAGGATGCTTTCGACATCGAGTTAGAGCCCGAGGAGATTGCCGAGATGACCGACTTCTCGCGCGTCATGGCTATGTTGGAGTCCAAAATGTAATGGCACAGCCGCAGCGCATTGCGTTTATCGACTTCATGAAATGTTTGTGCATCATGCTCATCGTGATGTACCACATTGACCATGAGTTCTTTAATTATCTCGCTCCAAATCTGAATAATGCGTTGCAGGCGTTTCGTCTGCCCATGTATTATTTCATATCCGGCATTTTCTTTAAGCATTACAACGGATTTGACGACTTCACACGGCGCAAGGTCAATAACATCCTTGTGCCGTTCGTTTTTTTTGTGGTGTTGGCCTATGCCTGCCATTGCCTGGAAGCGGGATTGCGGTTGGCCATTGGCGCCGAGCCCATCGATGCTTCGCCTGCGCGTCTTGTTGAACCGTTCTATATGCGCTACTGGGAAGGCTCTACGCCCTTATGGTTCTTGTTGAGCCTCTTCTGGGTGAATGTCATCTTCTATGCGCTGCAACGCTGGAACAAGCCATTGTGGGCTGTGTTAGCAGCCATCATCTGTCTCTCGGTCGTGGGCTATTACTTGTGTGTGAACAAGATAGAATTACCGCTCATGCTGGACACTTCCCTGGTGGCGATGCCCTATTTTGTCTTGGGATGGATATTGAAATCGATGGGTATATTGGAACCATCAAGGCATGATAAGTGGGGCATGCTGGTGCTGGTGATAGTGGCGTTCCCCATCTACTGGCTCAGTGAGTTCACCAATCTGCATTTCCAGGTCATGCCGCCCTACTGGAAACTTTACGTCTTGCCCTTTATCGCCATCGTGGCGCTGTTCTGGGCTTGCAAGCCGTTGCATCACATCCCTGTCTTGTGCCATTATGGCCGTTATTCACTCATCATCCTGGGCACACACCCGTTGTTTTTCCTGCCCATCCGCTCCCTGTGTATCCTGCGTTTTGGCATGGAGTCGGGAATTGTCCTCACGCTGGTGGTTTTCATTGCCACCATCATCCTGGAGTGGCCTGCCATCTGGTTACTCAAGACCTATTTTCCGCGTTTCACCGCTCAGCAGCCGTTTTTCAAACCTGGGTGGAAACTCTCGTAATTGAATCATTTCATGAAATATATTCTTCATCTGCTCGCCATCATTGCCGCTTTTGTGCTCCTGTTTGCAGCCTATGGCGGTCGTGTTGATCCCACAGTGTGGGTGTTGCCCTCGATGGCGACATTAGCTCTGCCTGCTGTGGCACTTGTCGTGTTGGCTTTATTGGTGTTGCTGTTGCTGTGCCGCCGTTGGCGCTCAGCGGTTGTTCTGGTAGGAGCTTTATTGTTGGCATGGCCCACGTTGCGCCTGATATCGCCAGTAAACCTCTACGGCCCCAAGATTGACCCTGACAATTCCCAGCTCAAGGTCTTGACGATGAATGTGACTGAGTTTAACTGGTACAACGATAGCACGCTGCCCAGCAAGAACATGCGTTACATCCTTGACGAGGATGCCGATATCGTGCTTATTCAAGAAGGCCTGGTCTATTTTTCCTATGAGCAGCAGCCACGTTTAACCTCCATGCTGGACGAACTCTACAAGAAATACCCCTATCGCAAAAAAGAATTCTTTGATGTGGGCATTCTGTCCAAGTATCCGTTTACCGAGGTCAAATCCCCGGCATTGGATCGTGACACGATGAATTATTTCATCAAGGCATGGGACGTGGAGGCGCCTGGAGGCGACCTGCGTGTAGTGAATATGCACTTGAGTTCCCTGAGGCTTAACGCCAATGAGCGTAATGTCATCGAGTCGATGAATGTCCCTTCGGGGCGCAAGCGCCGTATCCAGTCGGTAACCACCAAGTTGGAAACGGGCTTCCAGATTCATGCGCGGCAGGCCAAGGCCTTGCGTGCCCTGCTCGACGAGACCGATGGCAGCGCGCTGGTCGTGGGTGACATGAACGACACGCCTGGCTCTTTTGCCTATCGCACAATTTGTGGAGAAGACCTTCATGACGCATGGGCCGAAACTGGCTTTGGGCCTACCTACACCTTCAATGACCATCACTTGTACGTCAAAATTGACCACATCCTGTACCGTGGAGACCTGAAGCCGTTGTGGTGTCGGCGTGTCAAGGCTGGCGAGAGCGACCATTATCCGTTGGTGGCACTTTTTGAATGGTGACAGTAAGGATAGATACACTAAAAGTCCTGCTTTTCCGTTCATTATATGTGTAGATGATCGATATAATGACAACAACAATGATTCATACAAAAAAAATACTGTGGTTAGTCGCAGCCGTATTGATGCTCATGGCGGCGCTACCCTCATGCATCGAGGATGGTTTCACGACCTCGTCTAGCGATGTGTTGGCATTCAACAAGGATACGGTAGCCTTTGATACGGTTATCACCTTACAGGGATCTGCCACCAAGCAGATGGTGGTCTATAACCGTAGCCCCAAGCAAATCAACATCTCGTCCATCAAGGTGGCTGGATTGACTTCCAGAGGGCATTTCCACCTCAATGTGGATGGCGTGCGTGGCGACGAGTTTCAGAATGTGGAAATCCGCGGCAACGACTCGATTTTCATCTTCATCGAGGCCTATCTCGACGAGATGGAAAAAGACGAGCCCACCTTGCTTGAGGATGAACTGGTGTTCGTCACCAATGGCATGACACAAAGAGTGCTGCTCTCGGCTTGGGGACAGGATGTGGTGCGCATCAACGGTGACACCATTTCCAGCAACACCCGTTTCACGGCCAACAGACCCTATTTGATTTATGACACATTGTTTGTCGACAAGGATGCAACATTGACTCTGGATGCTGGAACGACGCTACTGTTCCATGACAAGGCTGCATTGCGATGTGCAGGGAAAATGCTCGCCAACGGCACTGCCGAGGCTCCCATTACCTTCCGAGGCGATCGCCTGGATCGCATCGTGGGTGAGACAAGCTTTGATATCATGTCAAGACAATGGGGTGGTATCATCTTCACGACTCCCTCTATGGGCAATGTCTTGAAGCACGTCATCATGAAGGGTAGCACCATCGGCATGCATTGCCGCAATGATTATGCTGACACGACGCAGTGTGCCTTGAAACTTGTGAATTGTGTCCTGACCAATTCGGCATCTACCTGCTTGGCGGCGCTGGCTTGCAAAGTAGAGGCTATTGGCACAGAATTCAGCGATGCTGCTCTGGAGGTCACCTACTTCGAAGGCTGTAATGTAAGGGCAAGTCAATGTACGTTTGCCAACAATTACTTGTTCGAGGTGCCCGATACATTTCTCATCAATGTGTGCAATGCACAATTCACTAACGGCGATATTTTCAAGACTAAGGCTTATTTCGATAACTGCATTCTCTATAATGCCCTCTCTAAGAAACCCGAGATCAATAACGGCGATTTGAATGGTCTTGACGTGTATTTGCGTTGCTGCTTGATGCAGAGTTCAGGATCGGATGACAACAATTTCATCAACTGTATTTGGGGCGGTGATCCCAAGTTCTTGACGGTGCGTGAAGACCACATCTTTGATTATCGACTGGGTAACGAGAGTGATGCCATTGGCAAGGGCTATCGTGCCTATTGTCCCGAGGAAGCGCGGTATGACCGCTATGGCAACGATCGCTTCGCTACTGGTGCCATCGACCTTGGCGCCTACGTCTGGATACCCATTGACCCTGAAGATCAATAAAACCGACTTACCTCTCACACTGATATGTGGAGACGCAAGATTTTGCGTCTCCTTTCTATTAACTAAAACCAAGTAAATATGAAACGAATCCTCCTCTTTGCCATGCTGCTCGTCTCATTATTGAGTTGCATGAGTGCCCAGGAAAAACCTGTCTCAGGACAGCCCAAACACGAGTTCCGCGGCGCATGGATGCACATCATCGGGCAAAAGCAATATGCCCAGATGACACCCGAGAAGACACGCCAGTACCTCATCGAGCAGCTCGACCTGCTACAGCGAGCCAACTGCAACGCTGTCATATGGCAAATACGTCCCCAGGCCGATGCTGCCTACAAGAGCGACCTTGAGCCCTGGAGTCGATGGCTCACGGGTGAACCGGGCAAGGCTCCCGATCCCGTGTGGGACCCCTTGCAGTTCATGATTGAGCAGACGCACAAGCGTGGTATGGAACTTCATGCATGGATCAACCCTTACCGCGTGACCAGCAGCGAGGACGACAAGCCCGCACCAGGGCACATCTATTATGAGCATCCCGAATGGTTCCTCAAGTATGCCGACGGCAAACTCTATTTTGACCCGGGCTTGCCCGAGTGCCGCGATTTCATCGACACGGTGGTCAGGGATATCCTGGTGCGCTACGACATCGATGCCCTGCACATGGACGACTACTTCTACCCCTATCCTGTGACAGGTGTGGACTTCCCCGATACGACATCTTATAATATGTATGGCCTCGGATGGGACAAAAACGACTGGCGCCGCCACAATGTGGACTTGCTCATTGAGCAGTTGCACAACACCATTCAGGAAGTCAAGCCCTGGGTGCGTTTCGGCATCAGCCCCTTCGGCATCTGGCGTAACAAAGCCAGTGACCCCGACGGCAGCGAGACCAACGGCTTGCAGTGCTATGATGCGCTGTTTGCTGACTGTATCAAGTGGACCGCCGAGGGTTGGGTGGACTACATGGTGCCCCAACTCTATTGGGAACTGGAGCAAGAACGCGCCAGTGACCTGGTGCTCATGCACTGGTGGAACGACCATGCCAACGGACGCCACATGTACTACGGCCAGGCTGTTAACAACGTGATGTCTCATCAGGACATCGCTGCCGAGGGTGGCAACCCCGGCAATCCCACACAACTTGACCACAAGTTGCGACTCCAGCGCGCAATGGACGACGTGCATGGGGTGACCTGGTGGCCTGGATACAGCATCACGAGCAATTTCAAGGGTGTGCTCGACTCTCTCTCGACCAACCAAATGAGCCACCCAGCGTTCATCCCTGCTTACACGTGGCTCGACAATGAGAAGCCCCACCGCGTGCATGACCTCGACATCAAGAAGGTGGATGGCAAGAAATGCCTCGTGTGGCGTGCCCATGGTACCGATGACCCGATGCAGCAAGCTGTCCGTTACGCCATTTATCGCTTCCCAAAGGGTCAGAAATGCTCAATTGATAATGCCGAGGGCATCCTCGCAATTACGGGAGAAACCACTTTCGTCCTGCCCGACGGTGGCAAGGGCAAATGGCAATATGCCGTCACCGCCCTCGACCGCTGCTGGAACGAGAGCGACCCCGCCTGGAAGAAGTAAACTCGTAATTCCTCTTTCCTGATATAGCGGCGGCAGCCATCCCTCTGGGGGCGGCTGCCGCTTCTATATACCATATTATCTTCTAATCTAGAGCGTGGCCATAACTGAATGTCACACCCTCCTTCATAGATGGGTTAAACACTGGTTAGTTAGCCCAAGTACCACTCAACAGATAGTCGATGAGTGCGGTTACGTCACCAATAGAAAGACCGCTATCAAGGTTGCAGTCAGCGTTATCAAGGTTGATACCACTGGCATCACTGCTCAACAGATAATCGTTGAGGGCAGTAACGTCGGCGATGGTGATAAAACCGTCGTTGTTCACGTCGCCACGCACGACAACCGTAGGCGGAACGTATGGCCCGTAGCCAAGGAGTTCGATCATTAATTGGCCGTTTTGCTTAACAATAATACCATAGACATTGTAATTGCCAGAGGGGGCGTCCGCGTCAATAGCCCAGAAGGTTTCGCACTTATTAATTCTCGAGTTGTCAGGCAGCGTGAAAGAGCGGGCAGGTAATGGGATGAAACCACCACTAGGTTTCTGATTCTCGATGCAAACATAAGCGTTGAGCATGTTATCATCGGGGAAGCTGGTGAGCACTATGGGAGCTGCCAGTTCGGCATTGGTCTCTCCGCTGGCGCTGAGACCTTCAGCATCGGTGAACCAATTCCAACCGTCTTCGCTGGTCTTGTTGGCTGACCAGCCCGAGTTCAGTACCTGACCGTTTACAAACTCATCCTCGGTGACGTTGCGAATCTGGCCGAAACCGCTCTCGTCGCGCAAGAACAGGTAACCATTCATGTGGGCGGTAACAACTGCGTTGCCGCTGAAGGTAAAGGCCTCGTCATTCTCCAGAGCGTTAGCCTCGGCCAGGGTAGCGATGCCTTCCTCCTCGGGTTCGGCCTGTACATAGAGGACAGCGGGCTGCTGGCTTGTGGTATAGCAAGCAAAACGGGGGCTACTTGGGTTGTACTGAAGCTTGCGAGCGTTATCGGACTTGTTGAGCAGCACAATACCGTCATCGGTTGCATCAGCAATCCATTGTGCACCAGTTGCGCCAGTTGCGCCATCACCGGTGATAGCGTCCAGCGAATTACCTGAATTCCAGAGAATATAGCTTCCTGATCCATTGATCTCAAAGGTCCAAGTGGCATTGCCGAGGACATCCATACTACCCTCGCCCAAGGTCAGTTCTACCACGTCAGTGCCACCGATGTAGGCAACATCTTCAATGATGGGGATCTCGATACGGCTACCATAGCGGGTTGAGCCACCAGTGATCTCACCCATGGCGAGTTTTCTTTCCTCGTTGACGATGATATACTTCTTGCCTACTTCCAGCTCATCAACGCTGTTTACCTTCACATAAGGGTTGGTATAGACAACAGGCTCAACCTTGGTGTAGGTAGCACTCACTTCTTCACTCTCGACATCGCCCTTGACAGCCTTGGCGCGAACCGTGGTGGTCTCGGTGATCGTGAGGGCTTCGGTGTATTCAGTAAATTCGCCATCATTGAGGGCGTACATGATGTCGGCACCCTCCTCATTGTTGGTGATGCTCACGCTGAGGCTGTTTTCAAACTCCTGAGATTCGGGCAGCGTGGGTGCTGCAACAGTCACGGGAGGCGCAACAGAAGCATCCTCAACGTACAGGACAGCGGGCTGCTGGCTGCTGGTGTAGCAAGCAAAACGGGGGCTGCTGGCATTGTACTGAAGCTTGCGAGTGTTATCGGCAAGGTTTATCAGCATGAAACCGTCATCGGTCGAACTAACGATCCAGAGAGAATTATCAGTGTTACAAACCTCAACGGTAGTCAGTGAATTGCCTGAAGACCAAGCAAGAAAGGCGTCATCTCCACCCATTGTAATGAGAGCTTCGGGAACGCCGTCATCATTAAACCATCCATCTACAAAGGTCAGTTCAACTACATCAGTACCCTCGATGTCGATAACATCATCAATGATGTTAACGGCGACAGCGCTACCATAGGGGGTACTGGTACCAGACAGCCCACCCATAGCGCAACTGTTACCCTCATTGACCAAGATGAGATGTTTGCCGGCTTCCAACTGGTCAAGGCTGGTCACCTTCACATACGTGTTAGCACCCCATGCCGACATGGTCAGCAGGGCAAGTGCGAGTAGAGAAAATAATTTCTTCATAATAAAAACGCATTAAGTTACTATATACTTATAAACACAAATTCATCTATTTCTATTTGCCAAGTTGGTTTGGTTATGCTCTGCAAATGTAATGACAATAAATGTAATAAACAAATTTTTTTTCAAGGAGTAGGGTAGTATTAGGAAAAGCGATAAATGGCAATATGATCTTGCCACTGTCGACAACTGCTGGAACGGGAGCAATCCCGTCGAGAAACATAAAGATCACATCAAACAGCGACAGCCGTCCTACCCACAGGACGGCTGTCGCCTAGTATCAGTCACCAATCTCTAACCTCTAACCTCTAATCACTAAACACTAAACTCTAAACTTCTAGTTCTATAAGAACTAGAATTAAAACAAATGAGCGATGTTCTCCGTCATCATCTTCACGCTCATCGCCAGCAGGATGATACCGAAAAACTTGCGCGAGAACATCATGCCGCCCTCGCCCAGCAGTTGCTGAATCTTGCCAGTGCTCTTGATAACGGCAAAGACCCAAATCATGTTGATGGCCAGGCCGATGAAGATATTCACGTCGTCATACATCGCCTTGAGCGAAATCAGCGTTGTCAGCACGCCTGCGCCCGCAATCAGCGGGAACACCATCGGCACCATCGTCGCCCCCTTATTGGGCGTGTTGTTCTTGAAAATCTCCACGTCGAGAATCATCTCCAGTGCCATCAGGAACATCAGGAAACCGCCTGCCGTAGCAAACGAGTGGATATCGCAGTTGAAAATGCGCAGCAGCCAGTGACCACCGTAATAGAACCCAATCATCAGCAGGGTAGAGTAGAGGGTCGCCTTCCAGGCATCCACATGCCGT
>JAEEGF012491076.1_pt1 | contig 53447 bp, 41 predicted proteins | sample 9134171 | NCBI WGS metagenome assembly JAEEGF01 (sample SAMN16246542, study PRJNA631951) | gut metagenome | biome: gut microbiome; feature: rumen; material: AP-attached | host: Bos | place: Iran: Karaj | collected 2018-10 | reverse complement strand
TTCCGCTGCTGATCGTGGTATTTTTCTCGATCATTCCAATCACCTCAAATATGGCGAAAAATATTGCGAAAGCAAATAAGGAGAACTATGACATCAAGGAAGTGACCTTTCATGTGTCGGATGGGAAACTTTATACAGATGGCATAAAACTGACTCCGGGAAAATATTCTGACGAAGATAAGATGTACGTCGAGAGCTATACGCTTACAAATACAAGTTATGCAAGAAATGTAATAATCACGAATTTCTTCGGTGTGATCGAGGGAGAATATATGGATGATTTTATAACCTTCCTGCTGAGAAACGGCGTAAAGATACGTGATTTGGCAAAAACAGACGACGATTACGAAGAGTACTATACGGAGTAAGAAAATAGGATGCGTACTAAGGAGAAAGCTTCGCATCGTTGGTTAATCCAAAGAATAAGTGGAAATACAATGGAAATCATTGATTATTATGCCAGTGACAATAAGGGTCACTGGCTTTTTGAAATAAATAAGAGTGACTGGAGTGTAGAAAAAATATCTTGATAGAACACATGTTCTATGATATCTTAGAAGCATAAGGATAAAAGCAAGTTGGAAAAAGGGCGGATTTTTGCTATAATCATGTCATATTAAAAATGTTTTACAGGGAGGTTTTTGGGATGAGTATTTTTGAAAGAGTATTTGACAAGATCGGAGATGACGAGAAGGCGGCAGAGGCAGTTCAGGCAGCGGCACCGGAGCAGGAGGCTTCACTGGCACCTGAGCAGCTTGCACGTGTTTCGGAGCGTTGTCTTGCAGCAGCGGCACTTTCTGTTTATTGTGCAGCCTGCGACGGCAATGTGAGCATCGAAGAATACATGGAGATGGATATAAATATCGGAAAGATCAAGGGCAAGGTTAAGCTTCCTGAGACGGTTGAGAAGGAACTTGATAAGATCAGCAGTCATCACGATATTACCTGGGAAGAGGTTGTTGTATATCTTGACAAGCTGAACCTGGACTCTCTGATGGAACTGAGCGACGATGTTGCCGATATTGTTGTTGCATCGGATGGTGTTAACGAGGATGAGCAGAGAGTTGTTGATCAGTTCGCTAACTACGTTAAGAGTCGCGTATAATTTAAACATAACTGCCGGGATAGGCAAAGAAAAATAGTCGGGTTTGGCACAGAGACTGCTATGAAACCCGACATAAACAGACATAATGGAAGGACAGAAGCTTTAGTCAGATGGAAGAGATAAAATATATCACTATTAAAGGGGCCAGAGAGCATAACCTGAAAAATATAGATCTCAGGCTTCCAAGAAATAAATTCATAGTATTTACGGGGCTTTCAGGCTCCGGGAAATCGAGCCTGGCATTTGATACTATCTATGCAGAAGGCCAGAGGAGGTATGTTGAGTCACTTTCGTCCTATGCGAGAATGTTTCTCGGTCAGGCGGACAAGCCTGATGTTGACAAGATAGAGGGACTGTCCCCTGCCATATCCATCGATCAGAAGTCGACCAACCGCAACCCGCGTTCGACAGTCGGAACGGTAACGGAAATATACGATTACCTGCGACTCCTTTACGCGAGGATAGGAATTCCACATTGTCCGAAATGCGGCAAGGTGATCGAGAGACAGACTGTGGATCAGATGGTTGATGCTATCATGACGCTGCCGGAGAGAACCAAGTTCAGCATCCTTGCGCCGGTCGTAAGAGGCCGCAAGGGCGAACACGAAAAGGTCATCCAGCAGGCAAGGAAGAGCGGCTACGTCAGGGTGGTTATAGACGGAAATCTCTTCAATCTTGATGAGGAGATAAGCCTCGAGAAGAATAAAAAACATAATATAGATATCGTTATAGACAGACTTGTGATCAAGGAAGGAATAGAGATGCGTCTTGCAGGTTCGATCGAGACAGCTCTGCATCTGACGGACGGCCTGGTCAAGTGCGAGATAGTGGACGGAGAGACTCTGAACTTTTCCGACAGCTATTCATGCCCGGATTGCGGCATAAGCATAGATGAGATAGAGCCGAGAAGCTTCTCGTTTAACAATCCCTTCGGAGCCTGTCCTGTTTGTACGGGTCTTGGTTTCAGACATGAGTTTGATGTGGATCTTGTGGTTCCGGATAAGAAGAGAACGCTGAACGAAGGTGCTTTTGCTGTGCCGGGATGGCAGTCCAGTGGTGATACGAAGAGTTTCACGCACGCTATGCTGAAGGCTCTTTCGGAGAACTACGGCTTCTCGCTTGATACTCCGTGGAAGGAGCTTTCTGAGGAGGCGAAGAATGTTATTCTTTATGGCATCAAAGGAAGGATCAAGGTCGAATACACCGGCCAGAGAGGACGCAGCACCTACAACGTAACCTACGAGGGGCTTATCAAGAATGTTCAGCAGCGTTACATGGAAACCTCGTCAGAAGCCATGAAGGCCGAGTATGAGGAGTTCATGACCTTCATACCGTGCGAGGCCTGCCATGGCAAGAGACTTAAGGAAACCTCGCTTGCAGTAACGATTTCGGACAAAAGTATCTACGATGTTACAGAGCTTCCTGTGGAGGAACTGAAGGTTTTTTTAGCCGGAATACAGCTTTCGGAGAGAGAGCGTATGATAGGCGGACAGATACTCCGCGAGATTTCGGCGAGAACCAGCTTCATGGTGGATGTGGGACTGAATTATCTGACGCTGAGCCGTCCAACCTCGACGCTGTCTGGCGGAGAGGCGCAGAGAATAAGGCTTGCAACGCAGATCGGTTCGGGACTTGTAGGAGTTTCGTATATACTCGACGAGCCAAGTATAGGACTGCACCAGAGAGATAATGATAAGTTGATCGCATCTCTCAAATCGCTTCGCGACCTTGGAAATACACTTATAGTCGTAGAGCATGACGAGGACACCATGAAGGCTGCGGACTTTATTGTCGACATAGGTCCGGGCGCAGGACGAAACGGCGGAAATGTAGTTGCCACCGGTACAGCCGAGGATATCATGAAGAATCCTGATTCCGTGACCGGAAAATACCTCTCACATGAGATGGAGATAGGTGTTCCGCTGAAGAGAAGAAAGCCGAAGAGTTTTATCAGTATTAAAGGTGCAAGGGAGAATAACCTGAAGGGCATCGATGTTGAGATCCCGAAGGGTGTATTTACCTGTGTGACCGGTGTTTCAGGCTCGGGCAAGAGCTCGCTTATCAATGAGATACTTAAGAAGAAGCTGCTTCGTTCACTTAACAGGGCGAGGATCAAGCCGGGTAAATATGACTCGATAAGCGGCTACGATGATCTGGACAAGGTTATTGATATAGATCAGTCGCCGATAGGGCGCACACCAAGGTCGAACCCTGCGACGTATACAGGCGTATTTGACCTTATTAGGGATCTTTTTGCGGGCACAAAGGACGCGAAGGCTCTCGGATACAACAAGGGACGTTTTTCTTTCAATGTGTCGGGAGGACGCTGCGAGGCCTGCAAGGGCGACGGTATCATTAAGATAGAGATGCATTTCCTGCCGGATATTTATGTTCCGTGCGAGGTCTGCGGCGGAAAGAGATATAACAGGGAAACGCTTGAGGTAAGATATAAGGGCAAGAATATTTACGAGGTTCTCGATATGACGGTGGACGAGGCCTGTGATTTCTTCGAGAATGTGCCGTCGGTAAGTCGTAAGATTTCGACACTTCGTGACGTCGGACTCGGCTATATCAAGCTGGGACAGCCGTCTACGACACTTTCCGGAGGCGAGGCGCAGCGTATCAAGCTTGCAACCGAGCTTTCGAGAAGAAGTACCGGAAATACGATCTACATACTCGACGAACCTACTACAGGACTGCATTTTGACGATGTCAGAAAGCTCCTCGAGATACTTGAGAAGCTTACAGAAAGCGGAAATACAGTTGTTGTAATTGAACATAATATGGACGTCATCAAGGTTGCGGATTATATAATCGATCTCGGACCTGAGGGCGGCAGTGGCGGCGGAACCGTGGTTGCTACGGGCACGCCTGAGCAGATAGCTAAATGTAAAGCTTCCTATACGGGGCAGTACCTGAAGAAGTATCTGAGGAGTAAATAATATGTTTTGTATCATCTGCGGAGCGGAGATATCAGAAAGTGAAAAGAATTGTCCGAAGTGCGGTGCACATGTTCCGGTTTTATTGGCCGATCCTGAAGGACAGACGGCCGAGCTGGCAGTTGTGCCGGATGGAAAGAATGAACTGGCGGTAAGAGACGAAAAAAGTACTGAGCTGGCGCTATATGAACCTCCGAAGAAGAATAGGAAGAAGCTTTTGATTGCGATCATCGCACTGGCAGTTCTTATCGCGGGAGGAATAACCGCGGCAGTTCTTCTGAAAAAAAGTAAGGACAGTGATCTGAAGAATAGCGTCTGGAGTGAAACACCGAAGGGTAAGCATATCTCTGCAGACGCGCTTCCTTATGCACCGCAGCTTTATGATGTTCTGTCAAAACTTTATACAATACAAAGCGGAGACGGTGATGGCGACGCCGGAAACTATGATTCAAGGAAGGCGGCGGATGGTGATACCGATATTCTTTATAATATATTGAAAACGAACAGTATCGCTTATTTTTCAATCTATCCCGTAGATGAACCACGGTTTAATGACACGAGGAACGGGGCTGCCATGGATCCTTGGGGCAAGGCAGCAACTTTGGGCAACTATAATGAGTACTATAAGGAATCCGTGATATGGATCGCTCAGAACATATTCAATGTGAGCGACGAGGACCTTGGTAAGCTTACCGAGAAAGCCAACAGCACCACCGGTGCAGCCACAGGGTATTATCTGGATAAAGGAAAATACTATTTCTACGGCGGAAGCGCCCTTTCAAAGGCTAAGCAGTTCTATGAGATATCGATCGGCGACGTGACATATGACGGTAGATACTATTACATCAACTACTATGTTGACCTTGGCGCGATTGATGAGAACGGCCAACGCGTACAGTCATCAACCGGACTCAAAGGATATGTTGTGGCAGAACTTAAGGATGTGGACGGCGAGAAGTTCTGGTCGGTTTACTATCACAGCCATAATATCCCGAAAAAGCTTGAGACCTCTGAATATACAGAGTTCAAGGATATTATCGGAAGCGCATGCGCAAAATACACAAAGGATACCGGAGCTGCAGAAAAGAAGAAGACTTCATATACTGTCACGGAAGCCTGGAGCTATGAAGATGGCACAAGCTGGACGGTTCAGGTATTTGAATCAGATGGCGGAGACCTTGATCAGAGCAAGGCGGCTGCATATTACAGCGTCAGAAATGATTGCGCGGTTTATGACATCTGGGATATGTCGGATGATCCGAAGAGCTTACCGGTATTTACAAAATAATCAGACACAGAGAGGAAAGGTCGTATGATATATACGGTTACCTTCAATCCGTCCCTTGACTATATAGTCACGGTGGATGGTTTTAAGAGCGGAGCAACTAACAGAACATCGTCGGAGCTTATGCTTCCGGGCGGCAAGGGACTAAACGTTTCGACGGTTCTTTCAAACCTCGGAGTAGAGTGTGCAGCTATATATTTCAGTGCCGGCTTTGTTGGAAGAGAGATAACAAGACTGATCGAAGAGAGCGGGATCACTGCGGAGCTTATTGATATTCCGGAGGGCTGCTCAAGGATAAATATGAAGCTGAGGTCGGTTGAAGCAGACGTGACTGCTGTATCGAAAGAGGCTGATTCAACCGCAAAACAAAAAATAATAGAAACCGAGGTAAACGGTATGGGGCCGGATATCCCGGATGAAAAGGTTGAGGAGCTTTTTGAAAGGCTTGATAAACTTGCCGGTGGTGATACGCTGGTGCTTGCGGGAAGCATCCCGAAGAGCATGCCGGATACTATTTACAGCGATATCATGCAGAGGCTTGAAGGCAGAGGGATAAGGATAGTTGTTGATGCAACAGGCGACCTGTTGATGAATGTGCTGAGGTATAAGCCGTTCCTTGTTAAGCCAAACAATCATGAGCTTGGCGCGATATTCGGTGCAACGCTTAATACGAGAGAAAGTGTAGTTCCTTATGCGAAGAAGCTTCGTGAACTCGGGGCGCAGAATGTTGTCGTTTCTATGGCTGCCGAAGGCGCAGTCCTTGCAGCGGCAGACGGCTCGGTGATACTTAGAGAAGCTCCGGAAGGAAAGCTGGTAAATGCGGTAGGAGCAGGCGATTCGATGGTTGCCGGCTTCATCACGGGAATCACAGAAAAGCCGGACGACTATGATTATGCATTTAAGATGGGACTTGCAGCCGGATCGGCAAGCGCTTTTTCTGAGAAGCTTGCTACGAAGGAAGAAGTAAGGGCGGTTTTCGAGACTATTTAGTTTCAGTGGATATGACGAAGATTAGTTTTTTGGGTTAGTGATGTTTTGGGTGCAATTTAATGTTTTTTAGAAAACATGGGGGGAGAACATGTTATCGGAGAAGAGACAGGAAGATATTCTGAAATATGTTGATAAGAAGAAGAGTGTTACTGTCCAGGAGCTGCGCGAGGTATTCAATGCCTCAGAGTCGACGATAAGAAGAGATATAACCTATCTGGACAAGGAAGGAAAGCTTGTTAAGGTATTTGGCGGGGCGCTTTCTCTGGACAGCGCATTTTCCACGAGTGATATTGCGAGAGAACAGAGAGAAGAGGTCAACCGTGAAGAAAAGGTCAGGATAGCGAAGATCGCAGCGCAGCTGATTGAGCCGGGCGATTATGTATTTATCGATACCGGTACGACGACCGGCTTTATGATCGACTTTATCCGCGAGAAGGAAGCAACCTACATAACAAATGCGATCTACCATGCGAAAAGGCTTGTTGCGAAGGGGCTGCATGTTATCCTGCTGGGCGGAGAGCTGAAGGAGGAGACAGACGCAGTTGTGGGAGCTGATACAGTGCTTCATCTGCAGAAATATCATTTCTCAAAGGCCTTTTTCGGAACGAACGGAGTCAGCCTGCAGGCGTATTTTACAACAGATGATATACGTGAGGCATTGATCAAACGTATAGCGGCAGATAATACAGTTCCGGGCAGACGATACATACTTGCGGACCATGAAAAGTTCGGGCTCACAAGCTCGGTAACCTTTACGGAATTTGTCGGAACGGTGGTTCTTACGGACAAGCAGCCGGACAGATCCTTCATGAATAAGATGGAGATCAGGGTGGTATGATGTACAGACTCCGGATGATTTCAGAAGAAGACTCGGAAGAATCCCGGACGAGTCTCCAAAGAAGTTTTTCAATAAAAACTTGTTTAAATCAAAACCATGTTATATAATGTTGTCGGTTTGATAACACAAACTTCAGATAAGTGAGGTTTTTGTTAGTATATATAGAGTTCTGAAGAGAACTCACAACCATATATATTTTTTACGGAGGTAAATACAAATGTTAGTTTCAGCAGAGAAGATGCTTAAAGACGCAGTTGCAGGTGGTTATGCAGTTGCACAGTTCAACATCAATAACCTTGAGTGGACAAAGGAGATCCTTCTTGAGTGTGAAGAGCTTAAGAGCCCTGTAATCCTTGGTGTTTCTATGGGTGCTGCAAAGTACATGACAGGTTACAAGACAGTTGTTGCTATGGTAAGCGCTATGGTTGAGTCACTTGGAATCACAGTTCCTGTAGCACTTCACCTTGATCACGGTAACTATGAAGGAGCTAAGGCTTGTATCGAGGCTGGTTTCTCTTCAATCATGTTCGATGGTTCATCACTTCCTCTTGAGGAGAACATCGAGAAGACAAAAGAGCTCATCGCTATCTGCAAGGAGAAGGGTATCTCTCTTGAGGCAGAGGTTGGTGGAATCGGCGGCGAGGAAGACGGCGTTGTTTCTACAGGTGAGTGTGCAGATCCTGCAGAGTGCAAGCAGATCAATGATCTTGGTGTAACAATGCTTGCTTGCGGTATCGGAAATATCCATGGTAAGTACCCTGCAAACTGGGCTGGTCTTCAGTTCCAGGTACTTGAGTCAATCAAGGCAGTTACAGGTGATACACCACTCGTTCTTCACGGTGGTTCAGGAATCCCTGATGAGCAGATCCAGAAGGCAATCTCTATGGGCGTTGCTAAGGTAAACGTAAATACAGAGCTTCAGCTTGTATTCGCAGATGCTACAAGAAAGTACATCGAGGCTGGTAAGGATCTCGAGGGTAAGGGTTATGACCCACGTAAGCTTCTTGCTCCTGGTGCAGCTGCAATCAGAGCAGAGGTTAAGGATCGTGTTGCTGTATTTGGTTCAGCTAACAAGGCGTGAGCTGTTTCTAAATAACTGAAAAGTAATATAATGAGCACCTTATGGGAGACTATAGGGTGCTCTTTTTTTGCCTGAAATAGAATTGGTGGATTTTAAAAAATAAACTACAAGATTTTGTGTGTTTGTGGTATTATAAAATAGGTGTGGACTGTGGAATGCTATGCGTGAAAAAGGCATATCATATAGTCGCACACATAAAGATATAACCGGAGCTTAAGGGGACAAAACGAAGATGGCGGAGCAGCATGTTCTGATCAATGAAATAATAAATGACCACACGGAGAGAATGCTTAATCTGAAGAAGTATTATCCATTCTTCGTCCTGTGCGACAACAGCTTTTCACAGTATAAGGAAGGCCGCTACAAGAATCTTGATATGGGTTACATCACGCTGGCGGTCCTACGGTTTTTCATCGACGAAAACAGCTTCAATGAAAGACCTGTCGAATACAGCGATTATGAAAAGTTCATGACAGAGCTGCTGAAGAGAGATTTTAAGATAGAGGAAGAGATAAGACCTACCGATGTCAACAGTCTTGACCCTGTGAAGGGGCTCGATGCCGAGGCAGAGATAAAGGATCTCTGCGCGTACATCTTCTCGAAGATCACAAATGAAGGCAGAGCTTTCAGCTTTTCGTTCTTTGATCCGGCATCCGGCAAGACAAGGTCGGCGAGGGTGAGACTGATAGACAGCAGTATTTCCGACGGAAAGGTTATTTATAATATCACAGCCGACGGAATAGAATTCTACCTTGACACCAAGGAGGTCCGGGACGAGAGCAGGATAAATACAGGCCAGCTCCTTCTTGAGAAGCTTATCAAGACCGAGAACTTCCGCGGTGGTATAGATGTTGTTAAGAGAATAAATAACGAGGTTGAACGCCTGAAGAAGCGCCGTGAGGAGGTTATCAAGCTCATGGCTTCGGACATCAAGGCGGGCTCGGAGGCCTGCGATGAATTCATGAACAGCACCATAAGGTGGTTCAAGGAGGAACGCGAGTCCTTTGAGAAGAATAAGAATCTGGCCGACAAGGCTGTCATGCGTCTCCGCTCAGAAGGAAAGGGTAACGAGAGCAGGCGCTTTACGGAGGTCAGCACACTTATGACCGAGCTGAAGAAGGCCATAAGCAACCATAGTGAGCTGATTGAGAAGACTGCCGAGCTGTCAAAGCTTTCTGAGGAAATGATCAGCCGCGCGAAGCTGAGAAAGCTGAGACCTGTATTTGACTATGAGGACGTCCTCATGAGGATAGTCCGCTCCGGAAGGGCGGAGGACATGGGACTCATCATCAAGCCTTTCCTTATGCCGAAGAAGCATAAGAGCTTTTCACCGGACCTTGTGGATAATTTGCTGAAGGCCGGAAATGATGACGCTCTTAAGGGTGAGAAGGTTGAACAGGCGGCGGCAGAGCTTTCTTTCAAATACGACGATGAGAAGCTTGATATCATGATCGCTCACAATTTCGGCATGCTTTTTACAGAGCTGCTTGATCGCCTGATGAAGTGGGACAGACTGACTCTGAAGGAGTTTATGGCGATACTTGTCATTAAATTCGGTGACAAGATATATGACAACAGAGATCTTTTCGCATTCCTTGTTCATCTTGCGGAGAAGGAAAACTATGTGATGAAGGATATATTTGAGAAGCAGCATACGGTGCTGGAGAAGATGGTTGTGGGAAGCTTCACTGAGGAGCAGATAGAGAAATATAAGGACGTTGCATTTGATATAGAATACGACAGCGAGATGATCCTGATCGGAGAGGAAAACAGCCACGCCGATACTGACAGTGCTAAATACATGGATTCCGACGAGGGCAGAGTCGTTACCAATATGACTTTTATACGCAGATCATAAAACGTAAGACACGATCAGAAAAATAATAGATTTATACGTAAAACACGATCATAAGGATAGATTTATAAGTAAGACACGATCGGTCAGAAAACATAGGTGAAAGAGTGATCTGGATAGATATAAACCGGAGATAAGAAAATGGACGAAAGAAACTTAGACAAGGCACTGGAAATATACAGCGCGATGATAACCGGAAAAGAAGTGTCTCTTCACAATAAGGAGACGAAGGATCTCTACGAGCTTTTCTACGGAAACTCGGAGGTCTATGATATAGTGACAAGGATGCTGAAGAAGCTTGGACTTGTGCTGTGTGAATACAATGATTCGATATATATCACGGCCGGTGAGGGCAACAGGATATTTGGCTATACAAACGATGAGCTTAAGAAGATGCTTGGTCTCAGGCTGAATAAGGAGCTGTATCTGATGTATTTCCTGATCTATACCGCGCTGCTGTATTTCTATAAAGATTCGGCGTCATATCAGACGAAGGATTATATCAGGCTTGAGGATATGATAAATGAGGTTTCCGAGAGGCTGACAGTACTCGGGGGCGATGATGTATTTGACGTTGATGACGAGAATGCGGAGAGCTTCAAGGCTGTAAGGCTGCTCTGGGACGGGCTGCCGCTGATCCTCACGACGGACAGTGAGAGAAATAAGGCAAGCCGCGGTTCGAGAACGGGCTATGTGAAGCTGTGCTTCAATTTCCTCGAGGAGGAGAAGCTTTTCGTAGAGAACGGCGACAGGTTCTATCCAACAGACCGCTTCAGGGCGCTGGCGGAAAACTATTTTGAAGAATACAAGGGTAAGATATATACGCTTACGGGAGGCGCGGAAAATGCCGGTAATTAACAGGATCAGAGTAAACAACATAAAATACAATTTCGGTACGCAGTATTACGATGATTTCACCATGAGGATGTATGGCAGAAATACCATCTACGATCTTGCAAACGGCGGCGGAAAATCAGTTCTTATGCTTCTCCTTATGCAGAATCTTATCCCAAACAGTACGCTTGATGACAAGCAGCCTATCGAGAAGCTTTTCAGGGAGGGTTGCAACAATACGACCATTCATTCGCTGATCGAGTGGAAGCTCGACAACGTAGGCGGTGCGGATGAGTATAAATACATGACCACAGGTTTCTGTGCGAGAAAGGCAAGGGACAGGTCTGCTGAGGGTGTGGCTCAGGAGGCTGAAACAAGTTCCGGCGGTGCATCCGGTGTAGCTTCGATAGAGTATTTTAACTATTGCATATTTTATAATTCATACAACAAAAATGATATCATCAACCTTCCACTTGTGAAGGATAAGGAGCATATATCTTATCAGGCACTCAGGAATTATCTGCTGGATCTTTCGCATAAAAATATCGAGCTGAAGGTACAGATATTTGATAAGAAGGGCGAATACCAGCGCTTCATCAGCGGCTACGGGCTTCATGAAAGCCAGTGGGAGATAGTCAGAGGTATCAATAAGACAGAGGGCCACGTAAGAACCTATTTTGAGACGAATTACAAGACGACAAGGAAGGTCATCGAGGACCTCCTTATCGAAGAGATCATAGATAAGGCTTTTCTTGTCAGGACAAATAAGGACGAGGAAAGTAAGAACGGTATGGCGCGCCTGCTGATCAGCATCAGGGACCAGCTGAAGAGCCTTGCCGAGAAGAAGAGAGATATAGCATCCTACGACCATCAGTCGGAGCTTATCAGACTGCTTTATGACAGAGTAAGATCCTTCGAAAGTATTTTCAGGGACAAGGACAGTATCGAGCAGTCGCTGGCTGACATCTATATCACGGTTAAGCAGGAGAATGAGGCAGCCGAGAAGGAGAGGGAGTCTCTCGAGGAGGCTATAGAGGATGCTTCAAAGGGAAAGCAGAAGGTCACGGAGCAGCTTGAACAGCTGAAGATTTCTATTGATATGAACCTTCTGGATGCACTCACGGAGAATATTGCCGAGTGCAGTGCCAAGGTTGAGAAAAGTAGAGCGGTTTATAGTGAGGACGAGAGAAAGCTCACCCTTGCAGAGGCAGGAAATGAGTATCTGGAATATCTTGAAGAAAAGAAACGCCGCGATACGATAGAGGAAAAGATTAAGCTTCTGGATCAGTCAGTGGGAGGCGAAAGCGATACAGCATTCCTTGCCGCAAATATCAAGAGGCATATCGACGCAGAACTTACCGCCATGGACAGCAGTATCAGAGCCGGTGAAGAGGCTCTTGCAAAGCTGGAGGAGGAGACTGCGCTTCATGAGAAGGAACTCCTTGAGGCAAGGACAAATATAGCCGTAGCCGAGAGCGTGGAAGCATCAGCCGCCTCAAATACAGAGCTAATCAGAAAGCAGCTTTCCGAACTTCTTTCCGAGCTTTCGGATAAGAGTCTTGAGGACTTTGCTGCTAAGCTGGGAAGACTCAGCAAAGAGAAGCTTTCCCTTGAAGAAGAGGAGAAGAGGCTTTCCGAAGAGAAGAACACTGTCAGTGCTGATATAAGAGAGGCTGATGAGGAGCTTCGCGAAGGTCAGATAGATATGATGAGAGTTAAGCTGCGTCGTGAGGATGCAGAGCAGGAGAAGAAGCTTCTCACAGAGAATAGATCCAGACTTGAAACTCTCGCAAGGATATATCTTGGCGGCGATGACAAGGATATTTCAAAGCTTGAGGAAACGGTATATGAGAAGGTAAAGAATCTTTCGGCCGACCTCAGAGGAAAGGAAAAGCGTCTTTCCGAGCTTTCAAACAGACTTAAGGATATCCAGGAGGGACGCCTTATCGAGACGACCGAAGGTGTCGAGAAGGTGCTGGCGTACCTCAGGACAAGGCATAATATATTTGCAATGTCCGGAATGGATTATATAGCATCACTCCCTGAAGATAAGAGAAGAGAGGCGTTGCAGCATGCGCCGGAGCTTCCTTACGGAGTGGTAACGGGCGATTTTGATAAGGTCAGACATGATCAGAATATAGGAGATATCGACACCGGCAGCGAAGTAGTGATCATCTACAACGAGGACGAGACCAGTGGCGGCGAGGTGATAGTTTCCGGAACCTCCATGATGCTTCTTCATAGAGACAGAGAGTTCTTCATCGATGAGAAGGTGAAGGAGAAGCTCGGTGCCGAGAAGCAGGCGGAGATAGATATACTCAGTGACGAGATAAGATCCCTCAGGGATATGACAGATGTAGCTGAGGAGGACCTCGGTTTTATCAGAACCCTGACCGGTAAAAATATACTTGGCTCAGCTGAGGAGGCTGACAGACTTGCTTCAGAGGAGAATAGACTCATCCTCGCGAAGAGAGAGATCGAGGCACGTAAGGGTAAGAGCACGGAAAAGCTTGCTGAGTTGGATAAGGAGCTTATTGCACTTACAGATAAAAAGAAGATTCTGGACAGTGACATACTTATCCTTAAGAGAGGCCTCGAGCTTAGTACGCTTTCAGAGAATGATACGAAGAGAGCTGAAGAAGCCGCAAAGGACAGACAGAGACTTTCACGTATGCTTGAGAGCCTCGAGGAGCAGAAGAGACAGTCCGTTTCGAAGGAGGCGGAGCTTCGTAGCAGGCTCGGCAGGGAGAAGCAGGACAGAGCAGCTCTTCAGGACAAATGGAATAGTAAATACCTTCCTTACTACAGGGAGGGTGAATATAAGGAATCAAATGACAGCCTGAGATATCTGGAAGCTGCATTTGATGTAAGTGTCAGCAAATATGCCGATAAGAATAAGGAGCAGGAATCTCTGAGACAGTTTTCGGAGACTCTCCTTGGCAGTATGGACAGGATACTGAAAAATATCGCCAGAAAGGGTCAGGAGCTTCCGGAGTACCTTAAGGCGGAGCAGCTTGCGGGCAGACTGTATTTTACAGATGAAGAGGCCACAGTGCTTCTCAGAAATAATGCCGAGGCCGACAGAAAAGCTCTTGCAATCTCAGAGAAGGAGCTTGCCGATAAGAGAAGCGAATATGACAGACTTTCCGGCAGGATTGATTATGCGGTGAAGAATTACACCGATGCCTTCGGTGATTTCGAGAGACTTCCGGGTGACAGCAGTGCCCTGTCAGACATGCAGAAAACTCTTGAGCTGCAGCTTTCGGACATCAGGAAGAAATACGACGAAGACAGAAAGAAGCTTTCCGATTTTGATAAGAAGAGGAGAGAGTCCGAGAATATCTTTAAGGATGTCAGCAGGATAGTTGAGAGAAATAATATCGATACATCAAAGGCCGTACCTGTTTCGAAAGAGGACCTCAGAGAGGATGCCTTCGAGGATGTTCTTGTTCAATACGACAATATACAGAAATCCATGGACAAGGCCAGACTTGAGCTTGTACGTCATAAGGGCAGGATATCAGAGAGCCTTTCGGATATGGGCGTTTCAGGCCTTGCAACAGCTGTGAGAGAAGACGTTCAGATTCCGTCCAGCCTTGCGGATGCGGAGAACCTTCTTCAGAGTCTCGGCAGTATGCTGGAGGTTATCGGAATAGAGAAGGACAGAGTAAGTAAGAGCCTTCAGGATATGGAGCTTCTTCACGACAGTTTCGTGGATCAGTGTCTGGACAGATGTCTTGATGTGAAGACGGAGCTCGAGATGCTTCCGGGTCTTTCAGGAATCATGCTGGATGGCGAGAAGATAGAGATGATCAGGCTCAGCATCCCTTACGTGAAGGATGAGTTTATGCGCGAGCGTATGGCCGCATACATAGACAGAGTAGTGGATGAAGCCGACAAGATAGATGATGATGAAGGCAGACTGAAGCTGATAAGAAACAGCCTTTCTACCAAGAGGCTTTTCGGCGTCATCGTTACGGATATGAACAAGATCAAGCTCAGCCTCTACAAGCGTGAGAGGATCAAGGAGCAGAGCAGGTATCTGAAATACGAGGAGGCGGTCGGAAGTACCGGTCAGTCTCAGGGTATTTACATACAGTTCCTGATATCCATCATCAATTATATTTCCGGCATGTATGCTCCGGAGAAGATAGGTGAGGGGACAAATACGATATTTATCGACAATCCTTTCGGAGCCGCCAAGGATATCTATATCTGGGAGCCGATATTTGCCCTGCTTTCAGGAAACAGGGTTCAGCTTGTGGTTCCGGCAAGAGGAGCTTCTCCGGCGATAACAGGACGTTTCGATATCAATTACGTTCTGGGACAGCAGAAGCGTGGAGACAAGGAAGTTACAGTAGTGGTTAATTATGAAAGCAGAACGACCGAGGAAGAGCTTGAATACCATGAGCTTTCATATGAGCAGCAGACCTTCGAGTTTATTTAGCAATAAGAAAAGAGGGGTGTACTATGCATTATGTTGAGGCGAAAACAGTGCTTACTCCGCAGAACGGCTACAGTCCGTACCACGGAAGCACAGAGGACAGTATTTATTGTGAAGGACTCAGAAAACCTTACAACAAGAATGATTATTTCGATGTAGAGATCAAGAAGAATGCACCGGGACTTCTGGGCAATGCTCTGTCCAAGAAAAGGACGAGGGGCATGGTCATAGTCGGAAGTATGGTGGATCCCTACATGGATATCGAGAAGGATGAATGCATAATGCGTGACAGCCTGAATGTCATCGCACGCCATGATTTCGGCGTTTCGATAACAACCAGAAATACCCTTCTTCTCAGAGACCTGGACCTGCTCCAGGATATCAACAGGAATTCCAAGGTTATTATCAACGTGCCGTTTGAGACGTTGTCGGACAGTATCTCCGGGAGGATATGCGTCGGGGCGTCGACAGCTTCGGAGAGGATGGAGATGATCTGTGAGCTGATCAGAAGAAAGATCACGGTGACTATCATCCTGCAGCCGCTTATCCCGTGCATCAATGATTATCCCGAGGAGATCTCGGCTATACTCAGCGAGATGCAGGATCTTGGAATATCCGGTATAGACGGAGGAAATATGCTTCTTACGCTTCGCGGCGAGGTGGGTGATCATTTCCACAGGAGCTTTAAGGAACGCTTCCCTTCGGAATATGAGCAGTACCTTAAAAAATACGGCGACAAGGATACGATCATCTCTGAAAATGCAGCGGCAATCGAGAAGCTGGTGGGGGATTTCACTAAAAAGCACGGCATAGCAAACGGAAAGGCTGAGATAGAGAGGCTGAACAGAAGCTATGAGAATAAAACAGAGGGTAGACAGATGAATATTTTCGATCTGTTGTAAAATATTTTACTTTTTATTTACCTTGCGATATTATATTATACCTAGGAACAGTTTTATGGATAGGAGGTTCAGCTTATGTCATTTATGGATTCAGTCGGTTCAGTAGTTAAGACCGTTGGCGATAAGACAGGAACGGCTATCGAGGTCGGTAAGGTCAAGGCCAAGATAAGTAACGAGAAATCAACCATAAGGGCCGATTTCGAGAAGATCGGACGCATAATGTATAAGAGATATAAGGCAGGAAACTGCGACGATGAAGAGCTTAAATGTCTCTTCTCTGAAATTGATGTCAGCCGCGAGAATATCGACGGTTATGAAGAAGATATAAAAAGGATCAAGGTGGAGGACTAGAAAATGGACTTTAATAAGCTTAGCTTAGAGATGCATGAAGAGAACAAAGGAAAGCTTGAGGTAGTATCAAAGGTAAGAGTTGAGACTAAGGATGACCTTTCAACAGCATATACTCCGGGTGTTGCGGAGCCATGCAGAAAGATCAACGAGAACCCTATGGACGCTTACAAGTACACCTGCAAGGCAAATACAATAGCTGTTGTTTCAGACGGTACTGCAGTACTCGGTCTCGGTGATATCGGACCACTCGCAGCAATCCCTGTAATGGAGGGTAAGTCTATCCTCTTCAAGAGATTCGGAAACGTTGATGCATTTCCTATCTGCCTTGATACAAAGGATACAGATGAGATAGTAGAGACAGTTAAGAGGATCGCTCCTTCCTTCGGAGGCATCAACCTTGAGGATATTTCCGCACCAAGATGCTTCGAGATCGAGGAGAGACTTAAGAAGGAACTTGATATTCCTGTATTTCATGATGATCAGCACGGAACAGCTATCGTTGTTTCTGCAGGTATCATGAATGCGCTTAAGCTTGTTGGAAAGAAGATGGAGGAGGTTACCGCAGTTGTTAATGGCGCAGGTGCCGCAGGTATCTCTATCACAAAGCTTCTCCTTTCCTTTGGCCTTAAGGATGCCATCCTTGTTGACAGACAGGGTGCTATCTATGAGGGCAGAGACGGACTCAACCCTGCAAAGGAAGAAATAGCTAAGATAACAAATAAGAATAAAGAGGCAGGCAGCCTTGCAGATGTTGTTAAGGGCAAGGATATCTTCCTTGGCGTTTCAGCACCTGGCGTACTTACAGCTGAGATGGTAAGCACAATGGCTAAGGATTCGATCATCTTCGCTATGGCTAATCCTACACCTGAGATCATGCCTGATGAGGCTAAGAAGGGTGGAGCTGCAGTTGTTGCAACAGGCCGTTCTGATTTCCCTAACCAGATAAATAACGTTCTTGTATTCCCTGGTATCTTCAGAGGTGCCCTTGATGCAAGAGCTACAGGTATCACAGAAGAGATGAAGCGTGCAGCGGCAGTTGCCATCGCATCAATCGTTAAGGATGACGAGCTCTGCGCTGATTACATCATTCCTGATGCATTTAATCCTGAGGTTGCCAAGGTGGTTGCCAAGGCAGTTGCCGATGAGGCAGTAAGACTCGGAATCACAAAATAAATGAATGATCCCCTGTGGGGTCGTCTGAGAAGGTACAAGACCGAGAAGAGAGGTTCTATGGAGTATTTTGAAAAGATAAAACTCGTTGAAGAGAATGTTAATAAGGTCATAAAGGGCAAGGAGCATGTCGTAAAGAAGGTGCTCGCTGCTACTATCGCCGGCGGACACATCCTTATGGAAGACATCCCGGGAGTTGGTAAGACAACTCTTGCGACTGCATTTGCCAAGGCTCTTTCACTTGATTATAAGAGAGTTCAGTTTACGCCTGACGTACTTCCGTCGGATATTCTCGGATTCTCGATGTATAACAGTGCTACAAAGGAATTCGAATACAGACCAGGCTCGGTATTCTGCAACCTTTTCCTTGCGGACGAGATCAACAGAACAAGCCCGAAGACCCAGTCTGCCCTTCTCGAGGTTATGGAGGAGGGTCATGCGACAGTGGACGGTGTGACACGTGACCTGCCGGATCCTTTCATCGTAATCGCAACGGAGAATCCGTACGGCTCATCAGGAACACAGATGCTTCCGGAATCACAGCTCGACAGATTTATGGTATGCCTTTCTATGGGGTACCCTGCCCACAGTGATGCGGTTGAGATCCTTAAGGGCAACGCCCTCAGTCCGTTGAAGACAGTTCAGGCAGCCATGGACCTAAGTGAGCTGCTGGCACTTCGCAAGATGTCGAATGAGCTTTATATTAGAGATGAGATCTACGAATATATAGTAAATATAGTTGAAGAAACCAGAAGAAGCGATATGTTCTCTATGGGTGCAAGTCCGAGAGGTACTATAGCTTGCCTCAGAATGGCGAAGGCTATGGCGATAATCGACAACAGGGACTTTGTGAATGCAAGGGATGTCCAGAGCGTTGTGAAGGATACTCTCGGCCACAGAGTTAAGCTCGGCCAGAGGGCGAGAGCTCAGGGTATTTCCATGGACATGGCACTCGACAGACTTATCCAGTATATTCCTGCCCCAAGGAGTTAGATTTGAAAAACAGGATATATTTCGGAAGAATAATAATGTATATAGTGCTCGGGCTGGTAGTCTTTTTCTTCCATGATTTTCTGCACAGCCATTTTTATCTGATGCTGCTGCTTACCATGGTAATCTTACCGTTACCGGATATTCTGCTGTGCCTCTACGTGAGGCACAGTCTTTCCTGTAGCCTTGTGACCAGTGAACCGCGTGCTGAGAAATACACTCTCAGCTATGTGACGGTGAAGCTTAGGAACAAGGCATTTTTCCCTTCCCTCAGTGTCAGGGTCAATCTCACAGTTGAGAATAAATTCTATAATGAGAAGAGCAGTATAGTTCTGACGCTCCCTGCAAGGATAAGAAAGACTGAGGAGCTGCAGCTTCCTATAAAGCTCTCGAGATGTGGTCTGGTCGAATATTCCGTGGACAGTATCAGTGTCCTGGATATACTCGGCTTTGTTGAGTTTAAGAAGAAAAATGACTCAAAGGTCGAAATGAGTGTGCTTCCATACGGAAATACGTATATCAACAGAGATCTGACCGATATGAACAGAGGCCTCACCGAGGCGGAGGAGACAAATAAGAGAGGCAACGATTTCTCTGATGTAAACGATGTCAGGGAATATATCCCGGGCGACAAGCTGATGAGCATACACTGGAAGCTTTCTGCCAAGAGGGATATCCTGATGGTCAAGGACAGAGTCAGTATGTCCGACCAGCAGATGGTAGTTCTGATGGAGCTTTCCGGTACGCCGGAGGAACTTGAGGAGGTTGTGGCTCTTACCTACGGCATGATGAGAAATATGATTACGAGCAATCTGTTTATAAGATTCATGTGGTGGAGTGAATCAAGATATATGTTTGAGGAAAGACAGCTCATGAACAGGGACAACCTTTCCGACGCATTTAATGATGTATTTTATGAGAAGAGATACCCGGATCCGGAGAAGACGAGGGAGTATATGAGAAGTATCAGGCCTGAGCTTAAGGCTTACATTGATGTTCTGCCGCGAAACGGTGAAGCGGTCTGCGAGGTTGTGGAACAGGATTAAATAAAGGTGCTTTATGGGAACAAGTACGAAGGGAATGTACGGCGCTCAGAAGGAAAAGAATGCCAGTACTAAAACCTGGAACAAAAAACTGAAGGATTATTCCGATATCGAGGTGCAAAGCGGCGTTGTGATCGATAAGAGCATCTATGATGTCAAGGAAAATAGGATATTCACCCTATTTATCAAGGGCCTTATTACTTATTGCCTCACAATGGGTGGAGCGGGACTCTATCTGTCCAGCTTCGAGGTTGAGTATAATTCATTCCTTGTAAATGTGGTGGCTCTTCTTTCTGCGCTCACCTGCTCGGTGCTTTACTACAATCACCTTACAGAAAACATCGGTTATCTTGTTTACTTCGGGCTTTTTGCCGCCGGCGCCTTTATGCTGAAGGACTATATAAACTCCGGCTTCTATGCCATCGTCAACGACACCATGGAAGCGGCTTCCATGTACCTCAAGATGGACGGTATGCAGCACTACAACGAGAGGATAAGCGACAGATATACGGCGATAACCGTTACGATGATCTTCTTCGTGCTGCTGGTAAATATCCTTATAAACAACTATATCTCAAGACGCGCAAGATACCTTATAGCGACTATCATAGTTATGTTTATCAGTATCATTCCGCTTTATTTTGAATGCGAACCTGATACGTTTTACGCGGTTCTGCTTCTCAGTGGTATAGTGATGGCTTACCTGCTGAAGGGTGGAAAGCATTACAGACTCTACAGAAGAAACAGTGTATTTTACCGTGAAAAGAACGGACTTTCATACGGTATCAGCCATAAGGCACTGCGCCAGGTTATGCTGATCGGCTTTGTATTTGTTTTCCTCGCGGTAAATATCATCGGTATGATAGTTCCGAAGGACACCTACGATATGAAGGGCAACAACAAGTATAAGAAGGAGTCCATGGATATGGTGACAAACTTCTTTACTCTGGGTATTGAGGGTCTCTTCAATTTCTACGCCAACAGGGGCGGTCTCTCGACGGGACGTCTGGGCGGCGTTTCTTCCATCAAGCTGGATTACAAGACCGATATAAGGGTTGAATATACGCCTTACAGCTACGAGACGCTGTATCTGAAGCAGTTTGTTGGAAATACCTACAATCCGTACGTAAACAGCTGGACCATGGACCGCAGCTTCAGAACTCCTGAGGGAGAGAACCACCAGACCGTTGAGGCTCTGAAGAAGAGGTTCGAGGAGGGAACGCCTTTCAGCGCGAAGGGCAGGCTCAAGGTAACAAATGTTGATGTTTCGGGCAGCCTTTTCCTTCCGTATTATTCCGACGACACAAATAATATTGTCTATTTCGGTGCTACCGAGGAATTTGAGTATTATCCATATCTCGTATTAGGTGAGATCGGAACCGAACAGGAGGAGATAAACAACGAATGCTTCCTGATCCCGATGGAAAACTACGATGTCATAGCTTCCTTCTGCGAGCAGAACAATATAGGCGGCGATACGCCGGAGGAGATAATAAACTGCCTGTGTAATTATTTTCAGGAAAATATCCCTTACACAATCAGGCCGGGTGCAACTCCGAGAAACAAGGATTTCGTTAACTATTTCCTGACCAAGAACAGAAAGGGCTACTGCGCGCATTTCGCAAGCTCGGCTGCACTGATACTAAGATATTTCGGCATACCGACCAGATACTGCGAGGGATACGCGCTTTCCTACGACCATGCAACTCACTACGGTGAGCTGGTTGAGGGCGCAGAATACAGCGATTATTACCAGGGCTATTCGGCAATAGGTGAGACTGCACTTATTTCGGTTGATGTTTCCGATGCGGAGGCACATGCCTGGGTTGAGGCTTATATAGATGGAAAGGGCTGGGTTATCGTTGAGGCAACGCCTTCCGGAGATACGGACGAGATAGATGATTTCTGGAACCAGTTCAGCAGGGGCAGCTCGGATGATAATGACACGACAGAAGAGGAAGGAACCGGTACACGTTTCAGGATCAATGATTCCTTCATGAAGGGTACGGCGCTTATCATATTTGCTGTTATCATGGCAGCAGCGCTTGTATTTCTCTTCATACGTTTCCTTCCGACCATCAGATATCATATAGCCTACGCGAGGGCGGGCAGGAACGACAAGCTGATCCTTAAATATATGCGATTTATCCGGAAACGGAAGAAGAAGGACAAGGACTTTAAGGACAGGATGAATTATGATGACCAGCTTGACTATCTGAGGGAAAGTGGTAAAATGACGTGCACAGACGTCGAATTATCGCGGCTTAACGAGATACTTAATAAAGCAGGCTTCTCGAAGGAAGAGATAAGCGAGGACGACTTCGGCTTTGCGGAGAAGATACTGTATGGTTCGGGTAAATAATTACTGTTATAGATAGTTTATAAACAATGAACAGATAGGAGTTATATGTCGATCATTGAATATGAAAAAGCTTATAAAATGGGCGTAAAGGCCTATAAATCATCGGTTCAGAAGGGAAGACATCCGTATCTTCCGGTTTTGGATGAGATAATCACCGAGGATGATATCGTTAAGGATGTAAGCCTCGGAGTTATCCGTGTACCACTTTCAAGAGTTGTGGGAACCTCAACAAGGAGCAGAACTTACTCCTTCGCGAACAACTTCATGCCTATACTTGAGACGAAAACAGAGTTTGCATATAAGTGGTCTGCGCTTGCGGATGCACAGATGAACGAGGGTATCAGAGACCCTATCAAGGTATATGAATATCTGAATTATTTCTATGTCATCGAGGGTAATAAGAGAGTAAGCGTTCTGAGGTTTTTTGGCGCTCTCGAGGTGCCTGCCGAGGTAATAAGAAGGATACCTAAGAAGACAGACGATAAGGAAAATAAGATATATTACGAGTTCATGGACTTCAACAAGATCACAGGTATCAACGATATCTGGGTTAGTGATGAGGGCAACTTCCAGAAACTCATAAATACTGTATTTGAGGCGAAGAGCAGCTTCAGGAGAAGACACAGCGATGTTCTTACTTCTGATACGCCGGGTATTGCAGCGGGCGCATCTCCTTACACGGACAGCGTGAATGGAAATACAGGTGTTCTCAGAGCTCAGAATGCGGTTATGACACCGGACGGCCGTGTGAACGATGCTGCTACCGGAGAGGTCTGGACAGAGGACGACACCAAGGACTTCATGTCGGCTTATTATAAGTTCAGAGAATGCTACGAGGCAAGAGGCGGCCGCAAGCTTGAAAATATAACCACAGGTGACGCTTTCCTTGCATTCCTTGGCATCTATGATTTTTATGAAGCAGTCGAAATGTCGCGAGACGAGATGAAGAAGGCGATAGACAGAACCTGGGAGGAGTATCTGACCAAGAACAAGAACGAGGTGCTTGAGATCAATCTGACACCTCCTGCCGAAGAGAAGAAATCGCTCCTCGGACAGATATTTACTTCTTCGCCGTCGGCTTCAAAGCCGCTGAAGGTTGCATTTATCTACGACAGGGATCCTATGACCTCTGACTGGCTCTACGCGCATGAGCTGGGCCGCAACCATATCAAAGAGGTATTTGGGAATAAGATAAATACACTGAAGGTCATGACGGCTGAGACGGAGGATGAAGCAGTCGAGGCTATAGACGAACTGGTCGAAAAGCAGAAGTGTGAGGTTATATTTACGACGACCTCAAGGCTTGTTGACGCGAGCCTAAAGTGTGCAGTAAAGCATCCAAACGTTAAGATACTTAACTGTTCACTGAACACTTCGCACAGATATATAAGAACCTACTACGCAAGGCTATATGAGGCGAAGTTCCTTTCCGGAATGATCGCAGGAGCACTTACGGAAACAAATAAACTGGGATATCTGGCAAACTATCCGATATTTGGTGTTACTGCGGATATCAACGCCTTCGCCCTCGGTGCGCTGATGGTCAATCCGAGAGCAACGGTGAGCCTTAAGTGGACAACGCTTAAGGAGGAAGAGAAGCGTTCCGAGATGTACAGGGAGTTCTTCGAGGATAATATCGATTACATATCCGATCAGGATATGATAACTCCGAAGAATGCATCAAGGCGTTTCGGTATGTATAAGCTTTCTGCGGGTGAACCGGAGAATATAGCTATGCCGCTCTATAACTGGGGAGTATTATACGAGAGGATAATCAAGCTTATCATAAATGATTCATGGGACGATGCCGACAGCGGAAATGCGGCCATCCCTGTAAACTATTGGTGGGGTTTTTCTTCGGGCGTTATCGATATCCTGCTTTCAAACAAGCTTCCTTACGGTGTGAGAAGACTTGTGAATGCGATGAAGCAGGAGATAATCGACGGCAGCTTTGCTGTATTTAAGGACAGGATAGTTGACCAGAACGGCGAGGAGAGAAACGCCGAAGGCAGGCTGATGCCTCCTGAAGAGATCATGACCATGGACTGGCTCTTAGAGAATGTTGAGGGAACCATTCCTGTTATGGAAAGTCTGAAGGAAAACGCAAGAGAGATTGTTGAGTTGAAGGGTGTACTTAAGAACGATGAGGATACTAGCGGTAGCTGATGTAGAATCTAAATATTATTGGGACTTCTTTGAGAAGAGTAAGCTGGAAGATATAGATCTTATCATATCCGCCGGTGACCTTGACCCGCACTATCTTTCTTTCCTGGTAACCTATGCGAAGTGCCCGGTTCTCTACGTCCACGGCAATCATGATTACAAATACGAGGACGTTCCGCCGGAAGGCTGCATATCTATAGAGGACACTGTCTACGTCCATCAGGGCGTCAGGATAATGGGACTTGGCGGCAGTATGAAATACAATTTCGGCAACGAGTCCGCCTACCAATATACCGAACGTCAGATGGCAAGCAGAGTCAGAAAGATAAAACGAAAGCTCTGGAAGAGTAAGGGCGTAGATATTTTTGTCACACACTCACCGGCCTTCCATCTTCACGACGGGGAGGACCTTCCTCACACAGGCTTCAAATGCTTCTATGAAATACTTGATAAACAGAAGCCGAAGCTCTTTATACACGGCCACGTGCACAGGAGCTACGGCAGACAGTTCGTGAAGGAATATTCGTATAATGATATCAAGGTTGTAAATGCATTTGAAAGATGTATAATTGATTATGAACCTGAGAAGGGAGAAGTTCGTAATGTTCAATAATGAAGATTTCAAAAAGACAGTAGATAAATATCTGGAACTCTGCGCCGATTCCGGCCAGATAGACCAGAGACTCTATTCAAAATATGATGTTAAGAGAGGACTCAGAGAATCAAACGGTAAGGGCGTTCTTACAGGTCTTACCGAGATATCAGACGTTAACGGTTTTGATGAGAAAAATGGCGAGAGAGTGCCTATCCCGGGCGAGCTCTATTATCAGGGCTACAATGTCAGCGACCTCATCAAGGGCTTCGGCGGCTCGAAGAGAGGCTTTGAAGAAACTGTATTTCTTCTTCTGTTCGGCGAACTTCCGACCCGCGAGCAGCTTATTGAGTTTATGAGCGTGCTGGGCGATTTCAGGGAGCTTCCTGAGAACTTCAACAGAGACGTTATCATGAAGGCGCCAAGCGCAAATATCATGAATACGCTTCAGAGATGTGTACTCACACTGTATTCCTACGATGATGATCCGGACAATATCACCATAAGACACGTCCTGCTGCAGAGCCTCAGCCTTATAGCAAGATTTCCGCTTATCGCGGCTTACGGCTATCAGAGCTACAGGCATAAATATCATGATTCCAGCCTTATCATCCACAGACCTAAGAAGGATCTGACGACTGCGGAAAATATACTTCGTCTTCTCAGAACCGATACAAAATATACTGACCTTGAAGCACGTGTACTGGATATCTGTCTGGTGCTTCATGCGGATCACGGCGGAGGAAATAACTCCACCTTCACAACACATGTTGTAACAACTTCACATACCGATACATATTCTGCAATCGCCGCTTCACTCGGTTCACTGAAGGGACCTCGTCACGGTGGAGCGAACCTTAAGGTTCAGCAGATGTTCAATGATATCAAGGCACATGTTTCCGACTGGGAGAATGAGACTGAGCTTAAGAACTATCTGAATGATATCCTCGACAAGAAAGGCTTTGACCATTCGGGACTTATCTATGGAATGGGCCATGCGGTTTATTCTATCTCGGATCCGAGAGCAGTCATCCTTAAGGAGGCTGCAAGAAAGCTTTCCGAGGAGAAGGGTATGACCAAGGAGTTCGAGCTTTATGAGAGAGTCGAGAGAGTTGCCAAGGAACTTATCATGAGTAAGAGGGATATGCATAAGCCGGTATGTGCAAATGTCGATTTCTACAGTGGTTTCGTTTACACTATGCTGAAGGTTCCAATCGAGCTCTTCACACCGATGTTTGCGATCGCGCGTATTCCGGGCTGGTCAGCTCACAGAATAGAAGAGCTTGTAAATAACGGCAAGATCATCAGACCTGCCTACAAATACGTTGGCAAGCATAAAGAATATCTGCCTATCGATGAGAGAGTGTGGTAGGGGCTGACGTTAATCTATATTTTAAGACAAATTAAAAGGATACTGATCATTACTGATCGGTATCCTTTTTTAATAGATCGTCCTCAAGCATTTTGACGGTCATTCTTTCGTTTACGTATGTATAAACCTTATCACAGAACTCCTGCTTCATAGTGAAAGGAATGATGAAGCTTTCTCGTCCTACTCGGATATTTATGATGTTGTAGAAGCTGGAATTGTCGGGAGATACCTGAGACAGATCCGTGAAATCCTCATAGCGGTAGGTGGTCTCACCCCAGCGATGTTTGACAAGCATATCGTCCTCGCGGAATTCGTAGGTAATATCATAGGAGGTCTTGCCGAAGGAATGGATGATCAGTACCACGCCGTACATACCGAAGAGGATGGCGAAGATGAGTGTGATCACCTTATGATGCTCATAGCCCATGATCATCGGAACCACCATCAGAAGTGCAAATGAAACAAGAAACAATCCGAAGAGTCGGAATGTCATACGTGTTCTTTTATTCTTCTTTACAGAGTATGTTATCATATCACACCTCGCTTATTCGCGCATTTCGGAAGACTATGTGCATACAATACTTCCGGAGTATTTGTCCATAGAGATTATATATGAATTGGGTATATCATTCAAGTACAAAAAAAGATGGAGCCGGGAGGGGGCACAACCCTCACCGGCTCCTGTTTCCTGCACACGCCCGCACAGTGAAATATGTCACTATGTGACACGCGGGCGGCGCGGCGAGTAGGATTCCCTACTCAATATATGAATGCGGGGAGAATGGAATTAAGCGATCTTTGTGTTCATGCGCTCTACAGAATCAATCTCGCCATCGATGATACGTACAAGCTTTGTACCGTATTTTGCAGCTTCCTCTGAGTGAGTAACCTGGATGATGGTCTTGCCATACTTCTTGTTGATCTGTCTGAAGAGCTCCATGATCTTCATACCTGTCTTAGTATCAAGGTTTCCGATAGGCTCGTCAAGGAAGATGATCTCAGGATCAAATACGAGTGCACGGGCGATAGCTACACGCTGCTGCTGACCACCTGACAGTTCTCTAGGTGTGAGCTTTCTCTTATCCTTCATTCCGATGATATCAAGAACCTCGTTGATCTTATCCTTGTAAGCTGAGAGCTTCTTGCCACTGAGCATAAGTGGAAGAGCGATGTTGTCTTCTACTGAGAGGTTTGGAACCAGGTTGTAGAACTGGAATACAAAGCCTACATCTTCATTTCTCATCTTGCAGAGCTGCTTGTCATTAAGTGTTGAAAGATCTGTTCCGTTAACTGCAACTGTTCCTGTTGTAGGGCTGTCGAGACCGCCGAGGAGGTAGAGAAGAGTAGACTTTCCACTTCCTGATGGACCCATGATAGATACGAATTCGCCCTGCTTAACTGTAAGATTGATATCCTTTAATATATGTGACTCCTGTTTTCCATTAACAAATATTTTATTAAGACCTTTTACTTCGATTGCGTTCATTTTATTTTCCTCCACTAATTATTCGTATTTAAGTTCCTGTACTACACTGAGCTTCTTGCTCTTTCTCATTGTTGAAAGTGATGCTAAAAAGATGATCGCTGCTATCACAAGTCCGAACTTTGGAATTGCTATCCAGCTTACTTCAGTTATCATTGCGATACCTAAGAAATATGTTACGTCTGTGAAAAGTCCTGTTATAAGGATCAGGAATGGTGTTGTAATAAGTAAGCTTAATACTACGCTGAACATACTCTCTGTAAGTATCATGTTCTTTCTCTTCTTCTTTGTCATACCAACCGAAGACATTACTGCGAATTCCTTCTTTCTCTGGTGGAAGCTGATGGTTATGTTATTGAAGATACCGATCGATGCAATAATGAGTGCGAGGTAAGAGAAGATCGCCATTATATTTACGAGCATTGCATTGCTTTCTTCATTATCTTTACAATCCTGAGCCTTTGTATTGTAGGTGGCTCCGAGGGATGCAAGGAATGACTTGAAATCTTTTTCAACATCTTCAGCTGCTCTTGTTCCGTCAAGTGAAAACCAGAAATCAGAAACTTCTGTTATGTTGAGGGTTCTCTTTGCAACATCTGATTTGATAATTATGCAGAGACCGTTGTTATATACTCTTCCGTCGTATACACCGGCTACTGTAAATTCAACCTTTCTGTTATTGTATTCAACAGTAACTGTGTCACCTTTTTTCTTATTTATGGCCTTTGAGATCTTGGTTGTAAGGAATAATTCGTTATCATCTGATGCTGCAAAGCTGGCAAGATCATCATAATGTTCGGTATAGATAGGGCTGTATTTATCCATCATCCTTCCGAAGGCCATAACATTCATTGTAGGTGAAAGATAAACGATCTCGCCGTCTATCTTGGCTTCATTGTATCCTGAGGAGGTTATATCCTCTTTCTTGATTCCGTCTATCGATAAAAGCTTTTCATATATCAGATCGGTTGTTGATGTATCGCTGCCGTTTTCCATGATATTATCGATGGAATAATCGTATTTCAGATCATCATAAGCTCCGGTAACAAGCTCTGTCATGCTTTCTCCGAATGAAGAGATCATGAGGACTGCTGATAAAGAAACTACTATAAGTACGATGTTGTTTCTGAGAAGCTTTGATGTTCTTATATTATTCATTGTCAGGAATACGGTTGTGTTCTTTCTGAATATCTTAGCAATTATTCCTGCAATTATCTTTACTACTGTTGGTGTCAGAAGGATGATAGAAATGAATGATGTAAGCATTGCGACTGCTGTGAGTGGATCTTCATCCTTTCCGATAATTACATGTACTCCGATTGAGAAGCCGAGAAGAATGATACCAACGATAAGCTTGGCGATCTTTTTCTTCTGCTTTGGCTCTACTCTGTTAAGGATAACGTCCTTAACCTCGTATTTTCTGATGGATCTTACAGGAGTGTAAGCAGAGAGTACTGAAAGCACTGCTGCGAAGACCATACCTAAAACGATGTGAAGTGGTTCTATATTAAATGGTGCGTAGACACCGTAATCTGCAAGAGGGGAGACGAGGCGGCCGATGAAGTAGAGGAGAACTTCTCCAAGAACACATCCGACGATACCGCCGATCACTGAGTACAGCAGGCCTTCGAGAAGGACCATATGCTCGATCTTTTTCTTTGTTGCGCCCTGGCTCATAAAGGTTCCGATTACTGTAAGTCGCTCTGTCATTATGAGCTTGAATACTCCGTGGATGATTATCGCACTTACTATAACTACGATCGCCATCATTGCGTAAAGTAAAGCTGTTACTGATGCGTCAGCTTCAAGTTCTGCGGAAAGTAAGTAAGCTGTATAATCTGTCTGGCTTTCATTGAAGGCCTTAACGAACTTCTTTGCTGTGCCGCTTGTAAGGTTTGCACCGATGTAGTTATATTTTCCGCCGGCATCAAGTCTGGTGTTCAGGTATTCGTAAGGAACAACCATGTGGAAGGAATTCTTTGTATCTGCGTAGAAAAGCTTGTCATTGACTGCGACTGCCTTAACCTTAAGAACTATGTCCTCACCCTGGAGGAAGATCCTTATCATGCTTCCGGTCTCAAGACCAAGTTCATCAGCGATTCTCTTGGAGATGATGCAGGATGGCTCGCTGCCTTCAGTGTAGCTTGTTAAAAAATCATTTGTTCCTGAGTCGAGCTTTCCATCGAAAGCATCTTTACCATGAATCTGTACGTAGCTGATCTTGTCGTTTTCATTCATGACACCCACTATCTGAATCTGTAAGTCAAGATCTTTAAGATCGGTCGTATCCAGCTTTGCTGTGTCGATGAACGGATCATCTGTTGCCGATGTGATCGCTATCTCCGAAACCTGAGCCTGTTCATAAGGCTTTGTAAAGCTGTCGAAGATGAGTTTTACAAGTCCTGTACTTGCTACGAGAAGTGCAGTACTCATTGCGATAGAGAAGATGAGGAGACATAAGCGTCCTTTCTTCTCAAACATGTTTTTTGAGATGTACTTCAAAAAAACCTTCACTTTTCCATACCTCCTGTGTTTTATGTGTGATCGTTTATTTCCGATCTGTTTTTGTATGATGATGTGAGTATATTCCTCGCGGATTAAATAATAATTTGTAAAAGATTAAAAAATCATTAAAAAAAATACGAAATCAGATTAATTTATGGTAGAATATAGGATAAGTCGGACTGTATATGAATGTCTGAAAATGGGGTATTTTAAAGGAAAAACGCAGTTTTTTGTATTGATCGGGGTAATGGTTATGGATAATGAGATTAAAATTAAAAAAAGCATAACCTTCGGAGAGATAGCACTTGCTCTTGCAAATGATTATGATAGTATCTTCGTTATTGATTCAGACGATAACAGCTATGTTGAATATCTCGCGGAGGGTGATAATAAGGAGCTTGTTAAGAGAGCTTCCGGCAAAGACTTCTATAAGGATGTTGTCAGGGACTGCCGCGAGCAGGTTTATCCGGAGGATCAGGAGAATTTCCTGAATGCCTTTAAGAAGGAGAATGTTGAAGAGGTCTTAAAGAACGGAAAGTCCTTCTCTCTTAATTACAGGCTTATGATCAATAATCAGCCGCTATATTACTTCCTGAAGACTATCCGCGGAACCGACGATAAGGTTATCATCGGTGTTCAGAATGTGGACGATCAGGTCAGAGACAAGATAAGAGCCGAGATGCAGATCAAGACCTATATGCATATTTCCGGCGCTCTGGCGAGCCGTTATGAGGCTATCTACTATATTAATGTAGAGAACAGTGCCTATACACAGTACAGTGCCAGTGATGAATATGCAATGCTTGGCACAACCAGGCAGGGCGAAGATTTCTTCAGTGATGCAGCGGATGATATCAGAAAATATATCCACAAGGATGACATGAAACGCGTGCTCAGCGAGCTGAAGAGGGAGAATCTTCTTAAACACCTCAAGGAAAGCGGAACAGTTACGCTGACCTACAGGCAGCAGCTCGGTGACAGAAGCCAGTATGTTACATCAGTCATCGTTCAGCCAAGAAATGACCCGAATCATATCGTAATGGGTGTCATGAATGTTGATGCCCAGATTAAGCGTGAGCAGGATATGCTTGCCGAGAATAGAGTCTTCAACGAGATGGCTATGGCTCTCGGTTCAAGATACGAGGTCATCTACCGCGTCAATATCAAGACAGATGAATATACGGAATACAGTGCAAGTGCAAAATATACCAGACTCGAAGTGGGTGTTACAGGTAAGGATTTCTTCGCGGACACGCATAAAAATATGAAGAAGGACATCTATCCGGAAGATTTTCCTATGATGGAGCAGGCCATGAATAAGGACATCCTTCTGGCCAATCTGAAGGAAGAGGGCAAGGTTTATCTGAATTACAGGTTGATGCTTGAGGGTCGCCCTCAGTATGTAACTCTTATCGTTCTGAAGCCGAAGAATGATTCGGAGCATATCATAGTCGCTGTTGAAAATATAGACGCTGCAAAGCGCAGGGAGATAGAGTTTGAGAAGGCTATAGGCTCTGCTATAGACCTTGCAAATAAGGATGCACTTACAAGTGTTAAGAATAAGCATGCTTATGCCAATTCTGAGCAGAAGCTGGATCTTGCGATCGAGGCGAAGGAGGATGTGGAATTCGCTATAGTAGTCTGCGATATCAACGGCTTAAAGCAGGTTAACGATCAGCAGGGGCATAGTGCCGGCGACGAATATATCAAGAGTGCCTGCAGGATAATCTGCAATATATTTGACCATAGCCCTGTATTTCGTATAGGAGGCGACGAGTTTGTTGTAATACTCCGGGGAAGTGATTATGAAAATCGTATGGAACTTATTGCCGAGCTTGGTATGAAGGTGGCTGAGAATAAGCAGGCCGGTCTTGTTACACTGGCTTACGGCATCTCTGATTTTGATGCAAAGAACGATCTTAGAGTTCAGGATGTATTTGAGCGCGCCGATGAGCTGATGTATCAGAATAAGAGGCGCTTCAAGGGTGAGCTTCCGTCCGAGGATGAGAAGACCGGTAGTTCGGAGCGATATACTAAATTCTATCAGCTTTATGAGCAGCTGGTATCAGCTATGACTGAGATTGGTGGAGCTGATATTCCACGTATCGAGCAGCTTCTTATAGAAATATCAACCATGTTCAGGCTTTCCAAGGGCGTTACCAGAGTATACAAGAATCCGCAGGAGGAGCAGGAGGGAGGAGGAGAAACTCTCTGCTGCTTTGATACCGGTAAAGAGGGCGAAGCAATCCTGTCCCGCAGAGTCGTTACAAGTGTTCTTTCGAGTGCGACCATCACCGTATATATGAGTCCGGATGAAAAGCCGCTGACTGATAGTGAAAGGTGGAAGGTTGAGCTGGTTATGAGGACGGTTCTCAGCTTCGTCAGCCGCAATCGTCTGAAGAATATAGTTGAAGAGCTTGCTTATCTGGACGATAACGGCTACCCTAACCTGAGAAGCCTGATGAAATATATTGATGAAAATACGGGAATCGGTGCATTTGCAAATAAGGCTGCCTTCCGTTATAATCTGAGGCATTTTTCTCTTGTTAATCAGGAGTTTGGCAGAGATACCGGCGATATCATAATGAAGAAGCATTTTGATACTCTTAAAGAGCTTATAGGCGAGGAAGGCTTCCTGGCAAGACTTGGCGGAGATAATTTCGTCGGCATATGCACCATGGATAATCTTAAGGAAATATCTGATTATCTTCTGGAAGCTCCGATCACGATAAGCGAGGGACGTGTTGTAAATGTTCCGACAAGCGCAGGAATCTTCTGCATACCGGATAATTACATCGTTCGTAATCCGAGTGATATCATGGGTAATATAATCACTGCCTACAGGGTTGCCCAGACAGGCGGAAAAGATCATATAGTTTATTTTGATGATTCTCTTCTTGCAAGAAAAGAGAAGAGTATGAGGGTTCAGCAGCTGTTCTCCGAGGCATTGAAGGAGGGCGAGTTCAGGCCTCTCTACCAGCCGAAGGTTAATATAAGAAACGGTGAGATAGAAGGTGCTGAGGCTCTTTGCAGGTGGTTCAGAGGCAGTGAAGTGATCGTTCCGGATGAATTCATTCCTATGCTTGAGGAAACAAGCGACATCTGCAGGCTTGACCTTTATATGCTTGAGCATGTCTGCAGGGATATCAGAAGATGGATAGACGAAGGTAAGGATGCTGTCAGGGTATCTGTTAACTTCTCGAGAAAGAATATACTGAATGCAGTTCTTCCGGACACTATAGCCCAGATAGTCGATCACTATAATGTTCCTCATAAATACATAGAGATAGAACTTACAGAGACAACGACGGATGTTGAGTTCAGCGACCTTAAGCGTATAGCACGCGGCCTGCATGATAAGGGCTTCTATACATCTGTTGATGATTTCGGAATAGGCTTTTCATCACTTAATCTTATCAGGGATATTCCTTGGAATACTGTTAAGATCGACAGAAGCTTTCTTCCTATAGAAGAGGATGATGAGAACAGCGTAAGAGCTATCATGTTCAGAAGCGTTGTTCAGATGACCAAGAAGCTTGGACTTGAATGTATCGCAGAGGGTGTCGAGACTGAGAGACAGCTGCGGATATTGCGTGACAACGACTGCGAACTTGCTCAGGGGTATTATTTCGACAGACCGCTTGTTGTGGAAGAGTTTGAAAAAAGGCTTCAGATGAAGAAATACACTGTATAGAAATGATGGATGACTAAAATGATAGTAAGAAGAGCTGAAAAAAGAGATATACCGAGAATACTTGAACTATTGTTTCAGGTGGATATGGTACATCATGAAGGAAGGCCGGACCTGTTTAAGGGTCCAGCTACTAAATATAATGCAGAGGAGCTGGCGGATATCGCTCTGGACGACGAGACACCTGTATTTGTCTGTGAAAATGAAACAGGAATCGTGGTGGGACATGCGTTCTGTATCCATAAGCAGGTGGTTGGAGATTCGGTTTTGACGGATGTCAGGACTCTCTATATCGATGATATCTGTGTGGATGGTTCCTACAGAGGGAAGGGCGTTGGAAAAGCGCTTTATCAGCATGTTGTCGAATACGCGAAGGCTGAGGGCTTTTATAATATCACGCTCAATGTCTGGAACTGCAATCCGGGCGCGATGAAGTTCTATGAGGCAATGGGGCTTGTGCCACAGAAGATTTGTATGGAGTGCTTACTTTCTGATGACGGTGACAGCGCAGGTGACACAGCTGCCGACGGTATTAAAGGAAATACAGATGGTGTAGATAATGCTGTGAAAACGAGTGATAGGTCGGAGCGTAGCCTGGATAAAAATACCATTCCGGACAACTGCGTTATCTTGCCGGCAGTGGAGGCAGACCGTAAGGAGATACTTGCACTCTACAATATGCAGAAGGGCAGGCCTTTTTGTCCGTGGTCGGAAGCTTATCCGTCGGATGAAACAATCGACTTTGATCTTGAGAGAGATGCTCTTTTTGTCATGAAGGAAGACGGCAGGGTTATCGCAGCTATTTCAATCGACGAGGATGAGGATGTAAATAAACTGGCGTGTTGGGATCCGAGTCTTATGCCGGGAGGCGAGCTTTCGAGACTTGCAGTTCTGCCGGATATGCAAAGCAGAGGGATAGCGCGAAGAATGATAGAGTATTCTATGGACGAGCTAAGGAAGAGGGGCTTTAAGAGTCTGCATTTTCTCGTGAACAGATACAATGTCAAGGCACTCAGGTCCTATACACATATGGACTTCAACAATGTAGGAGAGTGCCATATGTACGAACAAGATTTCTTCTGCTACGAGAAAAAATTATAGATTATAATTGTAAGATATTTTAAAAAAATCTGAGAATCTCTGATATTTATGAGAATCTCAGATTTTTTTGTTGCGCTTTTGTTGCCTCTATAATGTTATCATCTGAACAAATGGTGCAGTAAACTTATGATGTATTGATAATTTAAGGAGGTACTATATGCCGGTTATTAGCACAGAAAAGTATTATGAAAAGAAGAATCAGGGAATCGAAATAACTGAAAATGATAGTATAGTGTTTTATGGCGCTATAGCAAATGCGAGCGATAAATCAGAAGACAAATATCCGGATTTTTTTGAGAAACTGTATGATTTTACCACTGCGGTTGATCGCATCTCCAATGACAGCGGTAAGCTGGAGCAGGGACTGGAAGCTTTGGAAGAATTCGGTGAATTCTTTAACAAAGTAGAGCCGGGCTTTAAAATAACAAATTTCCGAAGAATATATGACGTTCTCGATGCGGAACGCAGGCGTAAACTACTGACGGTTCTTGAAAAGATCAATTCTGTGTGCGAAACAGGATTGGATATGGATGCGATTAAAAAGAGTGTAGAGAACGCACCGGAAGCTCCAAGGGATGAGGATGATGAGCCGGAGGATGAAGTTGAAGAAGATGAAGGATTGAAGTTCGATCCGAATCCGACAACAAAATTTGATCCGAAACAAGTTGTTCAGGAAAAGGGAATTCAAGTTGATCCAAACAAGGTTGGAATCACCTATGAAGAGTATCAGGATAAAAAGAAAGCTGATATAGCACTGAGTGATAAGGAAGCAGAACGTATCGGAAAATTTTTCGATAACATCAGAGGCATATTCATCAGGGAGGGGGTATCCTACCAGTATACTAAGGGTTTTGATAAGATCGTTGAACTCGGAAGAGCAATCACTGTGATCAATGAGCTTAAGGATGGTGACAATGAAAAAGATAAGGCCTTTGAGAAGATCAATGATGCGAAGAATGCGTTTATGGCTAAGTATCACGCCGAGATGAGTCATGCAGAGAAGCTGCTGGAGATTCTTAATGAGGATGAAAAATATCAGTTCATAAAAGACTTAAGGAAGATCAATGATGTATTCAATATGGGTATGAAGCCTTTTATTGACAGTCTGGATAAGGATTATGAACTGGAAAAAGATCTTTTGGTTGAAAAGGGTAAAGTTTTTGAGATTCAGAAGTTTGAGTTGACGATCGGCATAAATTTTAAAAAGATCAACGTCGAAAATGCCAAGGATTTCATAAAATCAACTATCAGACCAAAGCTTAAAGCCGATAAAAAGGATGATGTACTTTACAGATCATGGAGAGCTTTTGAATATGGCTTTGGATTGTTTGAGGAATTTGGCAGCGGAAATCCTTTCGATCAGCAGGAAGCTTTTGAATATATTGCAAGTCTGAATGAATTCCTGAATCGTAAGGAAGAAGGCTTTGATAAAACTAATTTCGAGAGAACCTACGAGAAGCTGGATAAAAATGAAAAGGAGCAATTTTATATCAGGATCAGAGATCTTAAGATGGTTTTCTGTGGAAATAATCTGGACGTTGATAATCTCTTTAAGACAGTACAGAAGGCGCCAGAAGAGAGTATAATCAATAATGATATCAAGATAGAGGAAATAAATGATGCACCACAGAACGATATCATTAATACTAATATTAAGAATGATAGCATTATTCATGAAGAACCGGATGATAATGAGATCGATAATAACCTTAAGATAGATCAGACGGCCAAGGTTAAGCAGGTTGCCGGTCCGATGACGGCTGCAAGATATATAGAGGATATCAAAGCAGGTCTTTCGGAAAGAGGAGAACTGGACGCAGAGCTTGGAGAAAAAATACTGAAGATCATGGCCGCAAGACATATAGCTGACTCTGTGAGAGGTTATAGAGACAGACTTGATAACTGCACGGTCACAGAAGAACAGATAAATGAAAGAGTTGAAGAGCTTCGCGGCAACAGAACGATCAGAGAGTTCGTTCAGCATATTACAAAGTTTGAAAACAGAAGAAAGGCATTCAATGCAGTAGATGTAAGAGGCCGCGGTCATGGCGGAAAGCTCGACGATATGCTGAAGGATTATGCGAAGAAGGCAGAGGCCGGAAGCCTTGATAACACAGAAGTAATGAAGAGATATATGCCTACTGCAAAGGATAGGATAGAAGCTCTTCAGGATAAGCTCAGCTCACCGGATATGTCGATGGACGGAAAGAGAAGAGTGGTTCTCGAGATCATAAGGATCAGAAATATTTCCAAGGCGGTGAGAAAGGAAAAGAGCAGCCTTGATAAGCCTATTCCGGCAACAGATCCAACCATCGATGATATCATGAGAACGGTTGTTATGAATACCGGCAAGGAGAGTATGGAGACGGTTATCACGCCGGAGGTTATCAGACTTGCACGTAACGGTCACGGCGGCGACATGCTTGATAAGATCCGAGAAAATTGCAAGACGCAGACGCATTATGGTGTTCAGCTTGAGAAGCTTGCTTTCGGAAATACGATCGGTACGCGTATGGATAAGTTGAAGAACAAGGCAGACAGGCTTCGCGACGACCTGCAGGCTAAGATTAATGCCAAAGAAGATACTACTGAAGCTATAAATAAGTGCAAGAAGGTCATAGCCGAGTATCTCCTGCTTGATGGACAGACAAGAGGACGTAATGAGCTGGAAAGCGATCCTGCAAAGCTTATGAAGGACGTTCCGTGGGACAAGGTTAGTACGATGAAGCGTAAAGGACCTGACAACGAAAGCCAGTTCAAGGCTACCTTCAAGGGCTACACCGCAAAAGATTATGCAGATGTACTGGGAGAAATGACAGAGAAGAGTCCGGCGGGCTTTGTAATAAGTCTGAGTGAGAAGAAGGCCGAGGTCACAGCGGCCAGAGAGCGTGAAAAGCAGGCTGCAAAGATCAAGACGAATAAAAAGGTTGGAAAACCGACCGGTATGGCAAAAAAATAATCAAAACAAGTAAATAAAGAGTAATCAGAAGACCATTCAATGTGCTATAATAATAGTCGGTGAATGGTCTTTTGATTTGTGGAGGGAGAAGCAGGTGCAGGACTGTATTTTACTTATATTTCCGATAGCTATATTTACGATACTTTTTGCAGGTTCCCGCGCGGCGAAGAAGGGTGAGTTCCATGAAGATGCGTGGACGGTGGGACAGTCCAAGGCGATGCAGGTTTTCGCGGCATTGATGATCGTCCTTCATCATCTTGTGCAGACGATCACTGACTGCACCAGGGTTGGTAAGGGGCCGATTACGATCTGGAATTCCTTCGGAATACTTTTTACGTCAATCTTCTTCTTTTTCTCCGGATTCGGACTATATAAGAGCTACAAGACCAAGGAAAATTATCTGGACGGCTTTCTTAGGAGGAGGCTGCTGCGGATACTGATACCTTTTGCAATCACGAATGTTCTTTATCTGGCTTCGGTCTCATATTCCAGAGTTACCGGAGTGGGTGACGTGATCACATCGCTGTTTGGCTTTACTCTGATCAATTCCAATGCATGGTTTCTTGTGGAACTTGTTTTCCTGTACATCGCTTTTTATATCTGCTTTAAGTGGTCAAGGTCTGAACGTGGCGCGATCATTAAACTGAGCTGTTTTACACTGCTGATGGTGACCGGCGCACTACTTCTCGGGCATGACGGTTCGCAGGTGAGAGGCCACTGGTTTATGGGAGAGTGGTGGTACAATACCACTTTCATATTTATCCTTGGAATAGTGGTGGCGAAGCATGAGAACAGCGTGAAAGGCTTTTTGATGAAGGGGTACAAGGTACTGCTTCCTGTTTTGATCGTACTTCTGGTTGGCTGGTATCTGCTGGAAGAATTCATGCTGGATCAGTTCGGATATTACAAGGAGTGGGAAGGACATCCGGGATATACGGAGAAGTTTATATCGCTACCGTTCCAGGTGATACTTTGTTCCTTGTTCGTATTTCTGATGCTGCATGTCAACCTGAAGCTTAGATATAGTAACTCTGTCCTTAGGTTTCTGGGCGGGATCAGTTTTGAGATATATTTGATCCATGGCATGTTCCGTGAACTGCTACCTGGCACTCCGGACAGCACGATGCCGGACATCCTATACATGGCACTTGTTTACATACTGTCCATCATCGGCGCATGGCTGCTGGCGATTGTGGATAATTATCTGCTGAAAAAAGTCAGTAAATGAATAGAGCTTATTGATGAGGTCCTGTAGTAATTACTGGGACAGTTAGAGAGGCGTAAATACCTTAAAAGTTAATTTGACAGGATTACCAAGGAACTGTTGAAATACGATGGAAAAATATATGAATAAGGGCGTATTAATAGGCGTCGGTGTGGGCGTTGGTGACCTGGAAGAGCTGCCGGAAGAAGCACCGTATATGACGACGATGATCATAAAAGAAATAAAGAGGTTTACATAATATGATTCAAGACATATATCCGAGCAAGCTTAGAATTGAATATAAGAATTATGCAATCGAAGGAGAGGACAACTTACTGTTTTTTAATAACGAAGGAAAAATACTTCTGGGAAATAAGGACGGGATTCCTTCGTTTTTAGCAGCAGCAGAAGTCAGCAGCGATTACAGAAGTGTGTATTTATTCTCTCTGGATGAGAAGAGGTATTTTCTGGCGTTAGACGCAGAAGCAGTCGACCTGCCCGGACTCGAGTATTATACGATCAGGGAGGTTCGTGATAAGTTTGTAGGGAAAGAGGTATTTGCTGTATTTACGGCGTATCATCTCTGGAAATGGTACTCCGATAACATTTTTTGCGGCAAATGCGCTGAAAGGCTTGAGTTGTCAGATAAGGAGAGGGCTCTGGTGTGTCCGAAATGCGGCAATGTGATCTATCCGCGTATCAATCCGGCGGTAATAGTCGGAGTTACAAAGGAGGACTCGCTCCTGATCACAAGGTACAGGACCGGTTTCGCACATAACGCTCTGGTTGCCGGGTTTGCCGAAATCGGTGAAACACTGGAGGAAACCGTGGCCAGAGAGGTCATGGAAGAAACTGGCGTGAAGGTTAAGAACATCCGTTACTATAAATCACAGCCATGGGGATTGGCTCAGGATATTCTCGTTGGATTCTACTGCGATGCCGACGGCGACGCAGAGATTCATATGGACGAAGGTGAGCTGAAGTACGCAGAGTGGGTTAAACGCGAAGACATAGTTTTGCAGCCGAATAATTACAGTTTAACAAACGAGATGATGAAGGTATTCAGAGAGCAGAAAAAATCGGGACAGAAGTGATGTGGTGTGATACAAAGAAACTGCACCGGAATGGGGGACAAACTATGAAAGGCTGGATTGAAGGAATCCAGGATTCCATTGATTATATTGAGAAGAATCTGCCTGAGGAGCTGAGTATTGAGGATATAGCGAGGAAGGCGGTATTGTCGCCGTTCTACTATCAGCGTATTTTCGGGGCTCTGTGTGGCATGACTGTAGGAGAGTATATCCGCGCGCGGCGTATGACGATGGCGGCGCAGGAGCTTTCCTGTTCTGATCGTAAGGTGATCGATATTGCTATGAAATATGGCTATGATTCACCGGACAGCTTTACCAAGGCCTTTCAGCGTTTTCATGGTATCACTCCGGCACAGGCAAGGGAGCCGGGAGCGAAATTAAGGTCATTTGCTCCGCTGCATATCAAGATCACATTGGAGGGCGGAAATATGTTAGATTATCGAATTGTTGAAAAAGCACCGTTTACTATCGTTGGCATCAGGAAGAGGTTTGATACCGAAACAGGCTATAGTGAGATTCCGAAGTTTTGGGATGAGTGGAAGTCGGATATGAAGGGGCTGAGTGGAATGTTCGGTATTTGCACGGACATGGACGGGAAGAACTTTGACTACTGGATAGCTGACCTGTATGTGCCGTGGAAGGATATTCCGGAAGGCTGTGAAATCTACCAGATTCCGGGTGGGCTGTGGGCACTTTTTACGTGTAAGGGACCGTTGCCGGACAGTTTGCAGAGGGTTAATACACAGATCTGGTCGGAGTGGCTTCCTTCTCTACAGGGCTACACCTTTGCAGGTAATTATTCATTGGAGGTTTATATGCCGCCGGAGGATGATCCTGCTGAGACTGTCAGCTATATCTGTATTCCGTTGTTAAAGCAGGAGGGGTAAATATGAAAGGTGATAAGGCATTCAGCCTTCTCTATCCGAGAGGGAAGGAAGTTGAATTCAGAAAATTGGAGGGGAGTGCGTATCATGATCTGGGACTTGATGTGATCACGAATGCGGTCACTTCTGATAAAAATGAACAGGCGATCATCGTAGATATTTTATCTTATTTATCCGCAGATCCTGAGGTGACAAATTACAGGCAGGAGATATTTGAAGATCTGAAGAACCTGCCGGATATCAGAGCGAAGATAACAGAACTGTTTGATCAGATCGAGTTTAACAAGCAGTATGGTGTAATTAAGAAATCTCAGGATGAGGTTGAGGGCCTCTGGCTGCTTATGCATCGTCTGGATCAGTATCGTGATTACATAACCTGTGTTGATGCGCTGAAGGACTGCCTGAGCGATGACAGGATAAAGTCGAAGGGACTTAAGGATTATAAAGCTTATATCGATGAAGTATATGCGGATGCACATTTCAATGAGCTTAAGAAGGATCTGGAGCGCATCTCGGCAGAAACGTCGGAAATACAGAGCGTGACTCTCGGACTTAACCTTAATAAAAGGCTCGAAGCCGTCAGTATGGGCATAGTTTCCGTAAATAATAAGCCTTTCAAGAAATCCGGTATTGTGAGCAACTTTGCGGAGGGAATTAGTAAAGATAAGATAAAGAATAGCAATGAGTGGAACGGCGATATGCACTATCGTCTGGTCGAAAAAACAACCGCACCCGGGATAATGAGTGTTATGGAGGAGGCGTTCAGGAAGACTAATCCGATACTCAGTTCTATGAGTGCCGGTACGACATCATCGATCCCGCAGGGCGACGGGCTTGCAAATGTGCCGGCCCAGTTTGATTACACTCTTAATAAGATGCTGGATTCGATGTCCAAAAGCCTGAGGAAGACTCTGGATAAATACGCCGATATGGCTATTCATCACATAGCAGATGTTATTCCTGAATTCGTGTATTATATCAGGTTTGCCGAGTTCATAACTAAGCTCGAAAATAAGGGCTTTAAAATGACTAAGGCCAGGGCTGTTTCCGGCAGTGATACCAAAGCTGTTACCGGCAGTGATAACATGATGAGTGCAAAGGGCTTCTATAACTTTAAGCTGGCGCTCAGCCTTTCTGACCCGAACGAGATAGTTGGAAATGATCTGGATTTCGATTCGGATCATATGATTTACATATTAACAGGCGCAAACAGAGGCGGTAAAACGACTGCGACACAGGGCATCGGACTGCTATTTGCGCTTGCGCAGGGTGGTATATTTGTTCCGGCGGAATCTTTTGAATTCGAACCGGCGGACTGTGTATTTACGCATTTTCCGGCGGATGAAGATAAAACTATGAATCTGGGACGTCTCGGCGAAGAGTGCATCCGCTTTAAGGAAATATTTGATGGGGCAACGGACAGAAGCCTTATATTGATGAACGAGACCTTCTCTACGACTTCCTTCGAAGAGGGGTATTACATCGCGTGTGATGCGATCAAGGCGCTTCTCACCAAGGGCGCAAGGACAATCTACAATACGCATATGCATAAGCTTGGTATAGATGCGGAAGAGTTCTCCAGAGACTTTGAGCAGAAGGCGTCATCGCTCATCGTCAGAAGTGATGGCGGCAACCGCTCCTTCAAGCTTGCGGTCGCGCCACCGGAAGGTTCTTCTTATGCATCCGACATCGCAAAGAAGTACGGCGTAACCTTCGATATGCTCACCGGTAAGAAAAACTGATATGGAGACGAGAAATGGTTTTCTGATTTAACGTAGCTGCATGTGTTTGATGGTCTGGACGAGATACATCATCAGATGAAGGAGTTCGCAGTTGGGCTTGACCAGATCATTGGTACGGCAATTGCTGAGTATTGTAAAGAGACGGGAGTTGAGATGGATATGAACGATGTTCCGTCATATAAGACCATGAATAAGATAATAACAGGCAAGCTGGATTCGATCATCGCTGAGTTCATCAAGGAGAAGAGAAAGGACCTGTAAGAATACTGATCATAGCTTGAATGGTATAGTGAAACGCAGTTGTCGGTCAAATGCTGATAACTGCGTTTTTTGGAATTATCTATGGCAGATAAGATTATTCGGCATTATAATATTTATTGTAAGAATAAAAGAAATACACCAGACCAACTCAGGAAGGACATATAGATACGAAGGATAATAGAGGTTATAGACATGATTATTCATCCGATTTCGCCAGTGTATGATAAAAACTCTGAAATACTGATATTAGGAAGCTTCCCGTCTGTGAAATCCAGAGAGGAAGGGTTCTTTTATGGGCATCCGCAAAACCGTTTCTGGAAGGTGGTTGCATCTGTATTTGGCGAGGGTGTGCCACAAAGTATCGATGAGAAGAAAAGATTTCTCCTTCGGAATCAAATAGCTCTTTGGGATGTGATAAAGTCCTGCGATATAGAAGGTTCTTCGGATGCCAGTATCAAAAATGTTATAGCAAATGACTTGAATGAGATTTTAAATATTGCTGATATTAAAGCAATATATGTTAACGGAAAGACGGCACTTAAATATTATAAGAAATATACAGAGTCGACTATAGGTAGATCTGCCATATGCCTTCCGTCAACCAGCCCGGCTAATGCTGCGTGGAATGTAGAACGGTTGGTGGAGGCGTGGAAGAGGATAGTATTATGTGTATAGTGTAAAGAAAAGATACGAGATAAGTATGGGCTTTCTTTCTGAAGCATTGTTTAAATTATATAATAGGTTTCAGAAGAAGTTTAATGAGATACATAATTGTACCGGGGCGCTTGTGAATCAAATGAATGGTTAGAAAAAAGCAAAGGAATGGGTATTGTGAGAAATGTTTGAAAGCGGTATGCATATTATAAGGCTTATAGAACCAAGTTTGGAATATGCTGATGAAATATGGGCATTTAGGGCTGAAATATTAGAATCAGATGCGGATAGTGAAGACCGATTCGCCGGTTGCATGTCACTTGATTCAAGCGGTTCCGCAGAAGAATGGATTCATGTATGCGAGCTTCGTAAAAGTGAAGAGACATGCAGGAAAGTCGGTTCAGATGTGCCTTCTGATACGCACCTGGCAATCAGGCATAGCGATAATCGTTTAGTTGGTATTATTGATCTGCGACATCATATAAACCATCCTATTCTTGGCACATGGGGAGGACATTGCGGGTATTCTGTGCGCCCTTCCGAGCGGGGGAAAGGATATGCTAAAGAAATGCTGAGACTAAACGTTCAAAACGCAAAAGCGCTTGGGATAGAGAAGATGCTTGTTACCTGCGATTCGGATAACAAAGCAAGCGAGAAAACGATTATTGCAAACGGTGGAGTATTTGAAAATATAATTGTTGTTGACGGAACTGAAATGAAACGGTATTGGATAACCTGTTAGTAGAGGGAGAAACAATACGGTTCGAGTTAAATAATTATACTATAGGTGCAATGACAACAAGAATTAATCGTTGTACAATTTCAGTATCATTAAGGCTTAGGAGGCTATGCGTATGAATAATGAAATAGTATTATTTGAGACTAAAGATAAAGAAATAACTATTCCAGTGTCTTTTGAAAAAGAAACCGTTTGGTTAAGTGCCAATCAAATGGCCTTATTGTTTAATAGAGATGAAAAGACTATTCGTAAACATATTAATAATGTTTTTTCTGATGGAGAATTGATCAAAGAGAACAATACGCAAAAAATGCGTGTTGATGGCGTAAAGCAAAAAGTTCCATTTTATACACTTGATGTTATTATATCAGTCGGTTATCGGGTGAAATCCAACAGAGGTACTGAGTTTAGAAAGTGGGCAAATGGCGTTTTAAAACAATATATCGTTGACGGATATGCAATCAATGAAAAACGACTAAAAGCTCTTGAGAGAACAGTTGACATTCAAACAAAAATGCTTGCAGATGCATTAGATGTTGAAGAAGCAGATATTCTAAAAGCAGTAAATCAATATACTGATGCATTGCTTCTGTTGGATCAATATGATCATCAAGTTGTTCCAAGACCAGAAGGAAATGAACCAATTTACAGGATCACTTACGAAGAATGTCGAAAAATGGTAGATGCAATGAGGGATTCTTTCCAAACAGACGTTTTTGGGGTGGAAAAGGAAAAGGGAAAGGTTGAAGGAATAATTGCGGCAGTCTACCAGAGTGCATTTGGTGAGGATGCTTATCCTACTTTGGAAGAGAAGGCGGCCAATCTGTTATATTTTATGATAAAGGATCATCCATATGCGGACGGCTGTAAAAGGATAGCGGCGTCACTGTTTCTTGAGTTTCTGGGAAAGAATAATGCATTATTCAGAGATGGAAAAAAGATTATCAGTGATGGAGCTCTAGTGGCTATAACATTAATGATCGCAGAATCAAGACCGGAAGAAAAAGATATAATGGTTGCTTTAGTAATGAATTTCTTGACGCTTTAATGCGGCATATTATCTGAAAACGTTTCCAAGGAGAAGTCAATTGATAAGAAAAGCTGAAAAGAAAGATTTATCAAGAATTGCAGAAATTCTTGTCTTTGTAAAACGAATGAAATATAGGTCTATCTTCCATGATGACGGGTATTCCTTTGGTAACCTGCAGGTAATATCTGTGGCAGAGGAGTATTCTGCTCCAAGTATTCTGGATAATATTTGGGTTTATGAGGAGAAAGGCATAGTAAAGGGGCTTATTCATATTGAGGATAAGGAGATTGTCGAGCTCTATGTAGATTACTTTTTTCAAGGGCAGGGAATAGGATCTAAGCTCATCGAATTTGCCATAAAAGAACATGATGTCGAGTTCCTGTGGACTTTGGAAAAAAACCAGGATGCAATCGCGTTTTATGAAGCACATGGCTTTAAAAAGACCGGGGATAGACAGTTAGAGGAAGGTACACCTGAATATATTATAAAATGTGTATATGGAATTTAACGATTAAGGTATAAAACATATAATTTTATACCTTGTTTTATACCTTTTGGTGTAAATAATATGCCATTTTATGAATACAGGACTTAGAATCTCTGAATTCTGTGGCCTTACTATAAAGGATATTGATTTTAAGAAAATGAGAATCAATGTTGAAAGACAACTTCAGAGATCGAGTAATATGGAGTACATCATAGAAAAACCTAAAACTGAAAGTGGTACCAGATTTGTTCCTATGACCAAGGAAGTTGCAGATTGCTTTAAGAATATTATTTCTAACAGAGAAAACCCTAAAGTGGAGCCGATGGTTGATGGTATAGTTGGATTTTTATGTCTTGATAAGAATGATATGCCTATGGTTGCTCTTCACTGGGAGAAATAAATGCAGCATATCAGAAAAAGTACAATAGCATTTACAAGGTACAGATGCCGTGCGTCACTCCACATGTATGTAGACATACCTTCTGCAGCAAGATGGCAAAGTCAGGAATGAATCCTAAGACGCTTCAGTACATTATGGGACATGCTGATATAAGTGTTACGCTTAATACATATACGCATGTGAATTTTGAGGATGCTCAGAACGAGATGGAAAGATTATCTTCGGTGCAGGCAATTTGATGAGAATAGTTTAACAGTGGGTTGATCCGTAGGATATATATTCTCAAAACCCGAGGTGCACGCAAATGGAATTTGCACCTTTTTGTGCACCTTTTGTCGGCAAAAATATGCTGATATTTGCCAATATTTGCAAAAATACGAGTTGTAAATCTGTTGAAAAAACCCTTATAAATCAAGGGAAAACGTGGAAAATAGCTAATGATAAAAGTACTATTCGTCTGCCACGGCAGGTCAGTTGTACAATAAATCGGACTTTGGTAAACAGGGGCAAAGTAGGGCATAATATGGCGGAAAGCCTTGCAAATACTACGGTTTCGACTACTAAGGCATATGGCGGATGAGGCAGAATAGTCAAAGAAATTGGGAGAAATCCTTAGTAGTAAAAGACTACTTAGGGGATGACATATAAACAATAATTTTAATAATTAAAGCCACAATCGTGGGTAGTATAAACTACTGGGATTGTGGCTTTCAAATTATTTAAATATTACAATTGCTTTTCCTGCTTCTATTGTTTTTAGCCCGTTAAGATTCTGCCCAGTCATATTAAGAACGCCAGCAGGAGTAAGATATGTTGAAACAAAATGGTCGATTGCATAATCATCAAAATAATCTTTGTTAAATGAGATACCCTTGATATTATTAATCATACCAATCTTCTGCAGGAATATTGGTATTTTAAATAGTGTATGCATTTGAAAGAAATCATCGAAAGCATCAAGCATCTTAACAATAGTGCCATTAGGGTTTTCGCTGAATCCTACACCATCAACGGAACCAAGCAGATAAACTTTGTTGTTAGGGTTTAGATTATTGTTGTATGCACATATTCTTCGATAAATATTGATAGTTTCATCAGATTTATTTACTCCATATTGACCAGGATCTGATGTGTGTATTAAAGATTGTATTAGCACACGGATTTTATTGTCGGTAGACTTGATAATGAGATCAAAACTATGACAATTATCATCTTTTGCATTTCTTGTGATGATTTCCATAGTAGATAAATCAACATTGGGATCATGCTCTGCCATAGGAGCTTCAGCCTTATTGGTAGGATATATTATAACTCCACATTCTTTAAATATTTTTGCAAAAGCTTGTTCTACACCGTGACCACGTAATTTTGCATCCCTATGTAATGTTTCACGATTAATAATTAAGTTATTAAAAATGGATGATAGTTGTTCTTCAGTGAGTGAACTGAAAGCTTCTATGGAATCAGATAAACCTCTATCGCAAAAGTACTTGGAAACAACATCTGCCAAAATCTCTTTATTGGTGTTCCTTTGCAAATAATTGATAAAATATGCAGTACTATGTTTAACCAAAGATTCACGATCAGTTTCAACTAATCGAATTTCTTCATCGTAATAGTTAATAACATAGGTTAAATCTAAGTATAAGCGTTTATCTGAAATGTCGATAAGTTTTCTAAAGGTTGATATTGAATCAGGTTTGGTAAGAATTATATTTTTTACAATCTGCTGTGTTGTAAGCGCAGGGTTAGTATCGTGAATTACTTTATACTTTGAAAGCAAAGATATTAATTCATTAAAGGATTCTTGTTGCTCTGAGCGAGTATCATCCGGAAGTGGGATATCATCTTGAGGGGCAACACAGTACCAAAATTCTTCAATTTTATTCATTATATTTCTCCTTCCACTTGCAAATCAAAGACATATCTTGTACACTAATACATGTTACTGTACAAGGAGGGCTTAGACATGCTAGATTTATATATGATGTGTACGGATTTAAAGAATTCTCATTCAAATTTGAGACAAAAATCCAATATTATTATACTAGATATATACAAAATTCTCAATAATTCGACTGATAAAACTGTAAAAATTGTCGAAGGTTGGAAAAAGGAGTTCAAATATGTATATGGTGATATTGAAGCCAATTTATCTAGTAATAACAAATTAGATGTAAAAGAGATTCTTGAGAGATATGGAATTAATCCAGAAGAATCTGATATGGTAGAGCAGGCACAGCTGCTTTTTTATTCAATTCAAACATATTTTAGTTTACTAATTAAAACAATGATGAAGGAAGTGCTTTTTGAAGAAACATTTGAAGCAACAGCCGAAGATATTATTTTGGGAAAATATGCTAATAAATATGGAATAAAAAATTATTGTTACCCAGATTGGTATTCATGGCCACTCTTTGAAATTGAAAATGGATTTGATTCTATACTAAAAAATATAAATGAATCGGTAACCAATTATAGAAGTCTCATTTCATTAGCAGATTTTGCCCAAAATAATAATTATGATTATATCAAACAGATGTATGAGGCAGTTATTCCAAAAGAATTGAGACATGCATTAGGGGAATACTATACTCCAGATTGGTTGGCCGAAGAAACATTAAATACTGTCTTGGGGTTTGAAGGAGTAGATATAAAACAAAAATTCATTGATCCGACTTGTGGCTCTGGAACATTTATATTTAAGACAATATGTGAAAAAAGAAAAGCAGGGTGTAGCCTTGATGAAATAGTAGGAAGTGTAAGTGGCATAGATATTAACCCATTAGCAGTTATGACAGCTAAGACAAATTATTTGTTAGCGGTGATTGATTTGCTGGATAGGGATAAAGAAATAGAAATACCTGTTTACAATGCTGATATTGTTAAATTCGATGAGATTTTAATAGATGAGCCACTGATTGATTTTACTTCTGCAGAAGAGCCTCAAATAGAAATTGCGAAGTATGCTTCTAAAGACAGATCTAAAGCATATTCACAAGAGAGGAAAGATGTGGTAATCGGAAATCCGCCATGGGTAAATTGGGAATATATGCCTGAAGAATATAGGCGCGGTTCTCAACATTTGTGGCTTGATTACAATTTATTTAGTGCAAAAGGAAGAGATTTGAGTTTTTCAAAAGAAGATATATCGGTACTGATTACATATATCGTAATTGATAAGCTTCTGAAAAATGAAGGTATATTAGCTTTTGTAATTAGGCAAGGCGTGTTCAAGTCTGCACAAAATGGAGTGGGTTTTAGAAGTTTTAAGTTAAAAGATGAATGTGGCATCAAAGTATTGAGAGCAGATGATTTGTCAAAAATAAGGGCGTTTGATAACGCAACGAATAGCACAGCACTCGTATATCTTAAGAAGGGCAAAGAAACTTGCTATCCTGTACCATACGTTCTTTGGGAAAAAAGAGAAGATTTGAAAAAATTATCATTTAATGGATATTCTGAACTAAGAGAAGTGAAGTCGCAGATGTCACTTGTTCGTCAGAAAGCAATGCCAGCTGTAGAAGATGATGTGACTTCTATCTGGCTAACAGCTGATGAAAACGAGCTTGAGTCTATGAATAAAGTTTTAGGAAAGAATGAATATAAGGCGAGAACAGGAGTGTTTACAGGTGGAGCAAATGCTGTTTATTGGCTCAATGTAAACAAAAAGGATGGCGAGAAGGTAGAAATATCAAATATTGTTGAAAGAGCGAAAAGAAAGGCAGAAAAAATAACAAAATCGATTGAGCCTGATTATGTTTTTCCTATGTTGAAAGGAAGTAATGTTCGAAAGTGGAACATTACATATGATACATATTTACTTTGCCCTCATACCGCTGAAACAAAAATGTGGCCTGTTGCACAGACTATTCTTAACAAAGAGGTACCTGACACATTTGATTATTTAATGCATTTTAAAGATGATTTAGATGGAAGAAAGGGTTTTGCTGGTTGGGAAAAAGAAATACAAAAACAAGAGTTTCAAGCTATACTTAGAATAGGAGAATACACATTTTCTAAGTATAAAGTTATTTGGAAGTATATTGCATCCGAATTTGTGTGTGCGGTTATTAGTAACGTGAAAGATGAATTCCTTGGTAATAAAATGATATTGCCAAATGAGAAAATAATGTATGTAAGTTTTGATGAAGAAGATGAAGCATATTATTTATGCGGAATACTGAGTTCTACGTTGGTCGCCAATTGTGTTAAGAGTTATATGAATCCTACAAGTATTTCAGCGCATGTATTAGACAAACTCTATATACCAACTTTTGATAGAAACAATAATGACCATATGGCAATAGCACGAGAGTGTAAAAATGGCCATGGACAAAGTGACATATCTGAATTCATAAAGAGGATAGATGAAATAGTTGCGAGAATTTATCGTTAGGGGGATGATAATCTCTACAATTGTTTTTTTCAGGACCGATGCCCCCCCTCAAACATACATTTTCGCGAAATTGTATAGGGGGTATTATAAGAAGGAACCGATATATGCAATAAGAGTTAATTTGAATAAAGAAAATAAAATGTAGACGAAATGAGTGCAATTAAAATTTTATATCGTTCCGCTGAAAAGTATAATGCCGAGAGCAATGGTAGTATTGTTCCCGGTATTGTTTTTTAGTCTCCTGTTTTTCTAATTCCTACATTAACGGTAAGCCTCTTAAGTTATATGTTGATGATATTACAACAGAAAAACTTACATCCGTTCTCGCAGATAATGATGGTAGGGCAGTCATTCTTTCTACAGAAGGAGGCATCTTTGATACTCTCGCAGGTATCTATACTAAGAATGTAAATATTGACGTTATTCTTAAGGGTTATTCTGGTGATAGCATTCGTGTGGATCGTATTGGAAGGCAAAGCGAGAGTGTAATGACACCGGCACTTACGATGTTATTGATGGCACAACCGAGTATGTTATCTGGTCTTATGAGTAACGGAACATTCAGAGGAAGAGGATTAACGGCTAGATTTCTTTATTGTATTCCTGTATCAAAGGTAGGGAGTAGACGATATCGTTCTGCATCTGTTCCAATCGATATTTATAATAATTATGAAAAATGTATTCGTAATTTGTTGGAAGATGAATATGAGAAGGAGCCAGATCGTATAAGTTTATCTCCGGAGGCTGATGTTATTATAGAAAGTTTTGCAGAAGAACTTGAGCCACTGTTAAAAACAGAATTTGCAGATATTTCTGACTGGACTGGAAAACTTGTAGGTAATGTTCTTCGAATTGCAGGATTGCTTTGTAGAGCATCTGTTTACAGATGCCATGATTTTTTGGCAGATGTGGATGAGTTGATTGTAAGCAAGGAAATCATGGAAAACGCAATATGTATCGGAAGAGATTTTATAGAACATGCGAGAGCAGCTTTTTCACTTATGGGTGCAGACGAAACAATAAAGCAGAGTAGATATGTTCTCAATGCAATAAAGAATGCTGGTCTTGCCGAGGTTATACGGAGAGATGTACAGAGATTATGTTGTAGCTTTAAAAAGGCAGATGATTTACAACCTGTGCTTGATAATCTAGTAGATTATGGATATTTGTCAGTGATTGATACTGGTAAGTTTGCAGGCAAGGGAAGACCACCGGCTTTAAAGTATGCGGTTAATCCATATATTTATAATGAAGAATAATTTGTGTCCTTTGTGTCACGTGTCCTTATAGTAACAGAATAATTATTAAAAGAAATAAAACGTCATTTTCTTTCTTATATTTATTCTCACTTATTTAGGACAGTGTGACGTAAAGGGCACAATTAGTTTAGGAAAGGGGCGAAAGAATATGCCAAGTAAGAATTCGTGTATTACTGCTGATATGCGATACATTATTGAAACCACAAAGACGGATGCCGGAACAAGAAAGATTCCTATTACTAATGATGTGGCGGATATGTTCAGAGCTATTATTGAGGACAGAGAAACACCGAAAGTTGAGAAGGTAATTGATGGTCACGCAGGTTTTCTTTTCTATGATGAGAATGATATGCCACTTGTGGCTATGCATTGGCAGCACAGATTCAATCATATGGTTGGCAGGTACAACGATATTTATAAAGTACAGATGCCGAACATCACACCGCATGTGTGCAGGCATACCTACTGTAGTAATCAGGCCAAGTCAGGCATGAATCCTAAAACACTTCAGTACCTTATGGGACATTCGGATATCAGTGTTACGATGAATGTGTACTCTCATATCGGATTTGACGATGCTGAGGAAGAATTGAAGCGAATGGAAGAGTTTAGAAAGGCGCAGGCAGAGGTTGAAAAGAAGAATGAGAAACCAATGTCGCAGAAAATGTTTAAGGCAATATAATACAGAAGATTTATGACGCTCTGGTTTTGTAGCTGGGGCGTTATTTTTGTGGAAAAATGTCGATTATAAGGATATAATATAATTAGGGAAATTTTGGAAATTATGAAAGGATTGATAAGAATGAGTTCTGTTGTGAAAAAAGATGTACATGTAATAGACATGGATACAAGATCTCTTATTTCTAGTAGGTATAAAAGAATTACTAAAAGTATTAATCAAGCATTTTGGAATGTTACAAGTGAAACGGCACATAGTTTTTATGTGGGTTCGTATGGAAGAGGAACAGCCATAAATACAAGTGATTTGGATATGTTGGTTGAATTGCCAGAAAGTGAGTATAACCATTTTACAAGTGTATATGGTAATGGACAATCGAGGTTGTTGCAGGCTGTGAAGAATGCTGTCTTGGGAACATACCCTAACACAGATATAAAAGGAGATGGACAAGTTGTTGTTGTGAAATTTTCAGATGGAATGAAGTTTGAAATTTTGCCAGCTTTTAAGAATAATAGTATTTGGGGATGGGATGGTACATACAAATATCCTGACACTCATATGGG
>JAEEGF010387722.1_pt1 | contig 53475 bp, 54 predicted proteins | sample 9134171 | NCBI WGS metagenome assembly JAEEGF01 (sample SAMN16246542, study PRJNA631951) | gut metagenome | biome: gut microbiome; feature: rumen; material: AP-attached | host: Bos | place: Iran: Karaj | collected 2018-10 | reverse complement strand
TCTGACGCACAAGGTGCCCTTTGTCGATGAATCCGTAATGTGTTGCAATACGCGAAAGCTCATCGAGGATGTGGCTGGAGATTAAGAATGTGATATTTTTTTCGCGGTTTAATCTTATAATTAATTCTCTGATTTCGATGATACCCTGGGGATCGAGACCGTTGGTGGGCTCATCGAGTATGATAAAATCGGGATTTCCGCAGAGTGCCATGGCAAGACCGAGACGCTGCTTCATACCGAGTGAGAAGTTACGTGCTTTTTTGCTGCCGGTATTAGGCAGGCCGACGAGATTTAAGAGTTCGTCGATTCCCTTAAAATCGGGGAGACCGAGCATGAGATACTGCTGAATGAGATTGTCTTTTGCAGTCATGTCTTTGTAGATGGCGGGAGTTTCAACAACAGCTCCGAGTCTCTTTCTTTCTTTGTAAATTTCTTTATCGTTAAAGGATTTGCCCATCAGTGTAAAAGAGCCTGATGTGGGCTTCTGAAGACCGCATAAAATACGGATTAAGGTCGTTTTGCCTGCTCCGTTTTTACCTACGAATCCGTAAATGGCTCCTTTGGGAATTTCCATATTCAGATTGTTGAGGGCGGTAAACTTACCGTATTTTTTGCAAAGGTTTTCGCATTTAAAAACTGATTCCATTATTTTTTTCACCTTTCTGCTTTTTTATGCTGAAAGAATAATATCTGATTAAGGTCAAGAAAGCGAACAAAAAAAAGTCAAGAAATCGTCAAGATTTCCGACTTTTTACATTTCCGGTGCCTGGCTCTTTCCCTTACGAGAACTTAAACCCTATTCCGTACACCGCTTCTATATGATCGATTCCGTCAACTGCTTCGAGTTTTTTACGAATATTGCTGATGTGCTGTTTTAAAGACCTTTCGGTACAGTCCGGAGTGCTGTCGGCGATTCTGTCAAGGATAGTGCTTCGCCCTACGGGACGGCCCGAATTAATCATCAGGATATTAAGAATCGCAGCTTCGGTCCTTGTAAGAGGGACTTCGGTTTTGCCGATGGTTACAATGTAAAGGCTGTTGTTTAATGTAATATCACCCACGGTAATGCATGCTTCGTCAACTTCCGCACTGCTTTGCCCTGTGATTGCTGACAATCGTAAAAGAGCCGCAATGCGTGCCATAAGCTCCGATATTACAAAGGGCTTGGTGATGTAGTCGCTCGCGCCTTCGTATAAAAGCCTTACTTTATGGTCGATATCCGTTTTGGCACTGACAATGATGACGGGAATTCCTTTTAGCTTGGGAAGCACTTCCTCACCCGAGAGTCCGGGCAGCATAAGATCCAAGAGCACCAAGTCGGGACGGCTTTTTTCAAGCACCATTAAAGCCTCTGTGCCCGAATAAGCACGAAGAACTTCATAGCCCTCTTTTATGAGAGCTTCATTAAGCATATTGCCTATGTTTTCGTCGTCATCTATAATTAGTATTGTGTGATTCATTCAAGTTACTTCCTGCATATTAATTCGTGTTTGCCGAATAATTATAGCATAGAAAAACGAATTATAAAAATAGTGTATGCGGGAAGATTATTTCACTCATACAGAGAATTAGGCATATTTTTACTGCTTAAATATGTGTATATACAAATAAAGTTCTGTTTTAATATAATATTGAAACTGTGTTTGTGTAAAAGAAGGGAGAGGATTATGGCAAATATTCAGCAGATGTTTCTTTCGGAACTCTCAGATGCGTTAAGCACTGACAGAAAGCTTAATACCTGTGACAGGGAAGTTCAGAATTACGTTGATATTCAAAAGGACCGTCTCAGAAAAAAAGGTCTTTTGCTTGATTATGAGTTTACTCCGAGAGGACATAACCCCGAAGGAAAAGAAATGGCCCGCGAAGCAAAGGACGAACATTACGTTGCGAAGATGTGGACCAGCACCACGAAATATACGCGCCTTCTTCAAAAGAACGGTAAAAGAATAAATAAAAAGAAAATGAATGCAGATGTCTGGTCGGTTGTAATTAATTACTTAAACGGTCAGAACATGGGAGAAGAAATATACAACTGTCCAAACTGCGGTAATCCCGAGAAAATCAAGGCGCTTACGGAAGGTTGTCCTTACTGCGGTACTTCTTTTAAGATGGATGAGCTGTATCCGAAGGTAACGTCGTACAATATCGTTGAGGATTACTCCAAAGAAAAAAAGGAAATGCTTAAGTTTTACTTAATCGTTTCCGCAATTACCGCGGGTGTATTAATCGTTGCGGTTCCCGTCGCAGCACTTGTTATCGCAGTTATCGCGGCCGTTATAATGGCCATGATGAAGGTAGATCCGACAAAGATTATGCAGATGCTTATGCTTCCCCTGGGTGCTTTGGGACAGGGCATTTTCACCGCGCCCATCATGGGACTTATAATCGGCGGATTAATACTATTTGGAAATCTTTTAATAGGTGCAGCCAAGTCAGCTCCGCTTCTTGCGACTTTCGCATCGCATAAAAAATTCGAAGAAGAACTGAAAAAATACGGTCAGGATTATATGCAGGAATATTTCATGAGTCAGACCGTTGCGAAGATGAAGTCCGCAATCTACAGCGAAGACGCAAGGGAACTTCCTTTCTATGAGGGCGAGGCGTTGCCTTCGGAAATGAAGGATATCGTCGATGTATTCTTCAGGGGAGCGATGGACTTTAAATCTGTTGAAGTAAGAAATGATATTGCCTATGTATCGGCGGATGTATATACAGAAGTTTTAAGAGAATCAAACGGAAAAGCGAGGGAAAGCGAGAGAATATTCCATGTGAATATGAGAAAAAATCTTTCGAAGAAAAACGATCTTGCATTCTCGATTTCCAAGTTTATGTGTCCGACCTGCGGTGTAAGCTTTAACGCCTACAAGCATAAAAACTGCCCCGCATGTGGCAATGCATACAAAATGGAAGATGCCGACTGGGTAATCGATTCCATAAAATAAATTCATAAAAGATTGAATTTGTCATGGGAGAATACCATGCTAAAAAGTCATGGATGATAAAGAATTCCGATCCATGGATAAATTTGAAAAGAGAAACACAATGAAACGAATCAAGGTTCAGATTAATAAAGGCGAGAGAGAATACGATGTATATGCATTGCTTACATCATTCTTCCCGGGAGTTGAAGTTGTTACGGTAGCAGATGCCGAAGGAGAATTTGAAGGTCTGTTTGAAATAAAAGAAGACGGCGCGAATGTAAAGATCTCTCTTTGTTTTGAAGACATTAAAAAATCAAAAGATTTTGAAATAAAGTCTGCAGAAAAAGATGCGGCCAAAAAAGAATTCGGGCTTGCGCTCTATGATTTTTTATTCGAATGCACGGGCAAAGAACTTCCCTGGGGCAACCTGACAGGCATTCGCCCGACAAAGTTAATAAGAACCATGCTTGAAGAAGAACTTGACCCGGTGCCCGGCTCGCTTTGCGTGCCCGGCTCCGTCATCGACAAAATTAAGGAACGCGCCTACTCAGAGCGTCGTCTTCGCGGTGAAAAACTTGAGCTTGGAATCGACATTGCGAAGCGTGAAATCGAAATCATGTCGAGGCTTCACGAGACAGATGGATACAGTGTGTACGTCGGTATTCCTTTCTGCCCTTCGACATGTCTTTACTGTTCTTTTACATCCAATCCGATATTCAAATACAAAGATAAAATCAAAAACTATCTTCTTGCAATCAAAAAAGAACTTGAATGGGATGTGTCCCATATGTCGGACAGGTACCTTGATACAATATACATAGGCGGCGGTACACCGACCACGTTAAGCCCCGAAGAACTCGATGAACTTTTAGGGTATATTACGAACATTCTTCCTATGGAAAATGTCAGAGAATTTACAATCGAGGCAGGCCGTGCGGACAGCATTACCAAGGAAAAACTCGATGTAATTAAGAAATATCCTATCACAAGAATCTCAGTTAATCCGCAGACAATGAGCGACAAAACTCTTAAAACAATCGGTCGTAATCACACGGTTCAGCAGTTCATAGACGCCTTCAATTTAGTCAGAGAAGCAGGGTTTGATAACATCAATTCAGACATTATTTTAGGGCTTCCGGGCGAGACAGTTGAAGATGTAAAACATACAATCGACGAACTTATAAAACTCGCACCGGACTCACTCACTGTTCATTCACTCGCCATCAAAAGAGCATCACGCTTAAAGAGATGGATGGATGAAAACGAGCTTGAAATCACAATGGATTATGAGGAAGCAATGAGAATCTGCGCAGAGGGCGCAAAGGCAATGGGACTTAATCCCTACTATCTCTACCGTCAGAAGCAGATGGCCGGAAACCTTGAAAATACGGGTTATTCGAAGCCCGGCAAGGAAGGCCTTTACAACATTTTAATCATGGAGGAAATCCAGTCCATAGTCGCAATGGGTGCAGGCAGCGTGTCAAAATGCGTGCATGCAGACGGCCTCATTGAGAGGTGCGACAATGTAAAAGACATCGATTTGTATCTTGAAAAGATAGATGATATGATTAATCGTAAGACTGCGCTTTTCACAAACGACACGCAGCATTAATGGGGATTGTAAATGTGTAAATGAAAAATGGGGGAGAAAATGAAAGCAAAAAAAATCATCAGGGAAATTCTGTTCTATCTTAACAATGCGATTCTGCTTTTAATCGGTACAATCGTAACTATATTGGGTCTTGGCGGGATTATAGCCGGCATCGTGGGCATAATCTGGATTTCCGCGAATGCGGGTGAATGGGGCGGACTTGTGGCAGGTCTGCTGACACCTATTTTAGCATCGATTATGGCGATTATTCTGCTTCCTATAGCAATTTTGGGAATTCTGGAATTAATTCCGATAATTTTCGCGATAATAAGAATATTCGTAAAAAATACAATCCCGAAATTTGTTTTTTCGATTTTAAATATACTCGGATGTTTCGGTGGTACGATTCTTTTGATTGGCGGTTCGTCATTTTTCCTGCATACCGTCATTTCGCTGTACAAAGAAGAATTGGAACAGCACACTTTTGGCGAAACCATATTTATAGTATTGATTGCTGTGTCGGCGACAATTCTGGTCAGTTCTCTTTTAGTGCTGCTTTTAAATGCAGTGCTTCTGATATTTACTCTGATTGTCGACATTCCTTTAATTAAACGCGAAGCCGGGGAAAAATCGGCCGCCCAAAATATAATAAGCGAGGCAGCCGAAGCAGAACAAAAATTAAATTCTTGCAGTACGACCAACTCTGCAATAAAATAAAATTCGGAAAAAATACGGAAGACATTATTCCGATTATATATGAAAGAGAGAATTATTTATGAGATCCTACATTGAAGAAAGCAACTTTTTTAAAGGAATCAATCCTGAAGAAATAGCACAGAAATACGGTACACCCGTATACGTATACAACGAGGAAAACATCAGAGAGCACATGAGAGACGTTGCAAACGTTATCACAAAATATCCTTATCGTGCTAACTACTCAATGAAGGCTAACAGCAATTTAACCATCCTTAAGATGGCGCTTGAAGAAGGCCTTAACGCAGATGCTATGTCGGAAGGCGAGATGAGACTTCTTATCAAAGCAGGCTTCCCTTCAGACAGAATTTTCTTCGTACCCAACAATGTAGATAAGTCAGAACTTCAGTTTGCAATCGACCACGACATCATGGTAAGTCTCGACAGCCTTGATCAGCTCGATTTATTCGGACAGCTTAACCCCGGCGGAAAATGCTCAGTCAGAATCAATCCCGGCGTAGGCGCAGGACATCATGAAAAAGTTGTTACAGCAGGCAAGAAAACCAAATTCGGTGTAGCTGAAGAAGACGTTGATAAAATCTTTGAAATTGCCAATAAATACAACCTTACAATCGCTGAAATCAACCAGCATGTAGGTTCACAGTATCTTGATCCCGAACCCTTTCTTCAGGCAGTTGAAAACTTCTTAAGAATTGCTGAGAAGTTTGACAGCCTCGAGTACATCGACTTCGGCGGCGGATACGGTATTCCTTATCATAAATTAGACGACGAAGCAAAGTTTGACATGGCTTCATTCACAGAAAGATTTACAGCACTTCTTGATGCATATGCAGAAAAGCACAAAGACAATCTGCCTTTATTTAAGAGCGAACCCGGCAGATACTGCGTGGCAGAAGGCGGAGTTATCCTTGGCAGAGTACATGCAACAAAGCAGAACGCAGGTAAAAGATACGCAGGTACCGACATCGGTATGAACGTTCTTGCACGTCCCACACTTTACGATTCATATCATGAAATCGAAGTGCTTCACAACGGCAAGGCAGTAAGCAGAGACGTACTCGAAGAAGTAAGTGTATCTGGTAACATCTGTGAATCAGGCGACCTTCTTTGTAAGGAAAGACCTGTGGCTCACATTGAAACAGGCGATTTGGTATGCGTACTCGATGCAGGTGCTTACGGCTATTCAATGAGCTCATCCTACAACACGCGTCCTCGTGCAGCAGAAGTTCTTATTACCAAGGAAGGCACAGACAAACTTATAAGAAGAAGAGAAACATACGATGATCTCTTCGCACTCTTCACAGAATAGGAGAATCCATATGGATATCAAAGAAATACTTTCAAAAGTTGACCATACACTTCTTGCGGTTGACGCAACCTGGGATCAGATTAAAGTTATCTGCGATGATGCGGTTAAATATCAGACCGCTTCAGTCTGCATTCCCGCAGCATATGTAAAAAAAGCAAGCGAATACATCAAGGAAGAAGCGGCAGAGCAGCACCTTCCGAACGTAAAAGTCTGCACAGTCATCGGCTTCCCGAACGGCTACTCAACCACCGCGGTTAAATGCATGGAAGCCAGAGAAGCCATCGAAAACGGCGCAGACGAAATCGATATGGTCATTCATGTCGGCGCACTTAAAGACAAAAAATACGACGACATCCTAAAAGACATAAAGTCCGTAAAAACAGCATGTGAAGACAAGGTGCTTAAAGTCATCATCGAGACATGTCTTTTAACAGACGAAGAAAAGATTAAGATGTGCGAAATCGTTAATGAGTCAGGCGCAGATTACATCAAGACTTCAACGGGATTTTCAAAGGGCGGCGCTACGAAGGAAGACGTTGCATTATTTGCAAAGTATGTAAAAGCGCCCGTTAAAATAAAGGCGGCAGGCGGTATCGCATCGCTTGAAGATGCCGAAGAATTTATCAAGCTCGGAGCCGACAGACTCGGTACGAGCAGAATCGTAAAAATCGTAAAGAGCATGGAAGAATAGTATTATCCGGGCTCGGAACGGCTTATAAATGGAAACAGAGGGATCAAAAAATCAAATAGAAGAAACTTCCGAAAACGGCACTAAGAAACGCGAGAGAACGAAGATAGAAAAAATAATCATCGATCTTGTGTGCGGTGTGGCAGTCGGAGCAGGTGCAATACTCCCCGGGTTCAGCGGCGGAGTATTATGCGTTGTGCTCGGAATGTATCCGCTTATCATGGAACTTTTCTCGCATCCGTTCAGAGCGTTTAAGAAGCACTGGAAGATATACATGTTTATCGGCATCGGCTGGGCGATAGGCTTTTTTGCGGTGTCAAACGTCATCAAGTTTATGTATGCAAGATACGAAGTATTTACGCTCTGGACCTTTGTCGGAATGATTTTCGGAAATATTCCTTCACTCTACAAACAGGCGGGCAAAAAAGGCCGTAAAGCAAGCTCATTCATTTCGATGGCGGTAGCTTTCATCGTGATGTTTGCATTACTTTTCTCGGTTGCAATGCTTCCGAATCTTAATATCACTCCGAATGTATGGTGGTATCTTTTCTCAGGTTTTATGTGGGGCTTAAGCATCATCATTCCGGGCTTAACAAGTTCATCCATCATGATGAGTCTCGGCATCTACGAATCGTTTAACGCAGGCCTGGCAGGCTTTAAACCGATAGTAATCATTCCGTGGGTAGTCGGTATGCTTTTAACGGCAGCAGCATTAGCAAGGCTCGTTGAATACATATTTAAAAAGCATTATTCCGAAGCGTTCCACGCAGTTATCGGAATAGTCGTATCATCGACGATAATGATTTTCCCGATATTCCATCCGTACAGACTCTCGGATATTTTTATCTCTGCAGCGTGCGTGATTATCGGATTTATAGTCGCATATTTTTTGAGCAACTTTAAGATAGAAGAACAGACAGATTAAAGGAAACGACATGAAAATTATTTTACGAGAAGATTATCCTTACTTTTATGAGACACACATGCACACCAATCAGGGCAGTGCGTGCGGTAACAATACCGGTTACGAAATGGCCGAAGCGTGCAAAGAGTTCGGTTATTCGGGCGCATTCATCACCGACCACAACTGGGGCGGCAACACATGCGTCTCGAGAGAACTTCCCTGGGAAGAGTGGATGAACCTTTATGCAGCAGGTTACCGCGATGCCAAAAGATACGGGGACGCAAACGACTTTGACGTATTCTTCGGAATGGAAACGGGCTTTCAGGGAACCGAGTTTTTAATCTACGGACTCACTCCCGAAGACTTTATCAAAATGCCCGAATTCAGAACATGCACCATCGAAAGACAGTACGAGCTCATAAAGATGCGAAACGGCCTTGTTTCACAGGCACACCCTTTCAGAGTTGAGCCCTACATCCCTGAGATACGTACATTCCCTCAGTATGCTGATGCAATCGAAGCTTACAATGCGACACATTCAAGCCCTTTAAGCAAGGCGCACAATGTAGCAGAGTGGAACGATCAGGCAATCGAACTTGCGCTTAAATTTAACAAGCCGATTACAGCAGGTTCCGACACGCATTCAACGCGCCTCTTCGGTGGCGGAATGGCCTTTAAAAAGAGGATAAAAAGCGCAAAGGAATTCTGCGAGGCAATAAAAAATAACGAGGATTATATCGTTTCCGACGGCGTTTACTGGAGAGATAAAAAGGGAACGATTATTGACGGTATAGAAACAAGATAAACGCAGGAAACATCGGGCATAAAAGCGGGACAAAGTGGCTTAAAATTTGACATTTGCGCGATTTTTTGGTAATATTTCACGTAAGCAACATTTTTGGACATCCTTGGTTTTACGATTTAGGAACAGTGGGTTATAAGACTTAAGTCGAGAGATACAGATTACAAAAACGGTTATTTTATGTTAGGAAATTTTAAAGTGCGCATAACTGCTTTAACATGCGCATCAGTATTATCAATAATAGGCATCGGAGCTTCACCTTTCAAAATAAATGATATGGTGGATGTGAACGGCAAAGCAACATTAAACGTACCCGAGATGGAAATGGATTCGTTTATACTTGACGGCGGTGTTGCGGGAATTACCGAAAAAGACATTTATGTCGAAGCGGTAGAAAAGACTGCACAGAAAGCCAAGAAAGCAGCCGCACCCGAGGTTGAAGAAATCGTGGAAGAAGTTCCCGAGGAAGAAGAAATCAACTTCGTAATGGCAAACGTTCAGAACTCCGTTAACGTTCGTGCAGAAGCAAACACAGACTGCGAAGTAGTCGGAATGCTTTACAACAAGTGCGGCGGTACCATTCTTGAAGAGGGTGACGGCTGGACCAAGATTGAGTCCGGTGAACTCGTAGGATGGGTAAGAAACGACTTCCTTTATTTTGGGGAAGACGCCAAAGCATACGCAGAGGAAGTCTGCGATCGTATAGCACGTGTAAACGTTGAATGCTTAAGAATCAGAAAAGGTCCGAGCACGGAAGCAGAGACCGACGGTTTGTTTGAAATCAATTCAGAGTGGACAGTTCTCGAAGAACTCGAAGACTGGGTTAAGGTAGATTACAAAGGCGCCGAAAGATACGTATCAGCAGACTATGTGGATGTTGAATGCTTCATCGAAGACGGCGAAACAATGGAAGAAATCAAAGCACGTGAAGCTATCGCTGCTTTGGAAAAAGCAAAGCTTACAGCTAACCAGGGTGCTTATGCTGCAAATGCGGATGACACAACATTACTTGGTGCCATCATTCAGGCAGAGGCAGGTAACCAGTGCTACGACGGTAAACTTGCGGTTGGTGCTGTAGTTCTTAACAGAGTTAAATCTGAAAGATATCCGAACTCCATCAGGGAAGTTATTTATGCACCCGGACAGTTCGGTCCCGCTACAAACGGTTCGCTCGACGTAGTTCTTGCAAACGGTGTTAACGCAGAATGTATGCAGGCTGCAAGAGAAGCACTTGAAGGTGCCACAACAGTCGGCGATGCAAAGAACTTCCACAGAGCAGGATCCGGCGAAAGCGGTGTAGTTATCGGAGCACACGTATTCTACTAAAGCATGTTTGTTTACAGATGTATAAATATGTAATTAAGCCATATGTCCAATCATATGGCTTTTGTAGTTATTATATATAACGGAGGATTAAAAATGAGTATCTCTTTAAAGGGCAGGGATTTCCTTACATTAAAGGATTTTACGAAGGAAGAAATCGAGTATATGCTCGACTTATCTGCCAAGCTTAAGTACAAGAAGAAAAACGGCATTCCCATGGATGAACTCAAGGGAAAAAATGTAGTATTGATTTTTGAGAAAACCAGTACCAGAACCAGATGCTCATTTGAAGTAGGTGCTTTTGACCTTGGTATGCATGCAACATACCTTGATCCGAGCTGCTCTCAGATTGGTAAAAAGGAAAGCATCGCAGATACAGCACGCGTTCTTTCAAGAATTTATGACGGTATCGAATACCGCGGTTTTGAGCAGACAATCGTAGAAGAACTTGCAAAGTATTCAGACATCCCCGTATGGAACGGTTTAACCAACGAATATCATCCCACACAGATGCTCGCAGACATGCTTACAATTCGTGAGCATTTAGGCGGATTAGAAGGCAAGAAACTCACCTACATGGGTGATGCAAGATACAACATGGGCAACTCATATATGATCGCATGTTCCAAGATGGGCATGCACTTCACAGCATGTGCTCCCGCTAAGTATTTCCCTTCCAAAGAACTCGTGGCTGAATGTGAAGAATTCTGCAAGCTTTCAGGCGGCAGCATCACATTAACAGAGAACGTAGAAGAAGGCACAAAGGGTTCAGACATCATCTGTACAGATGTATGGGTATCAATGGGCGAGCCCGACGAAGTATGGAAAGAGCGTATCGAAGATTTAACTCCCTACAGAGTTACAATGGACGTAATGAAGAACGCCGGCGAAGGCGCAATCTTCCTTCACTGCCTGCCTTCATACCATGATCTTAAAACAAAGATTGGCAAAGAAATCGGCGAGAAATTCGGACTCGAAGAAATGGAAGTTACAGACGAAGTATTCGAGTCATCATACTCAAGAGTATTCGACGAAGCCGAGAACAGAATGCACACCATCAAAGCCGTAATGGCCGCAACACTCGGTGCATTTGAAAACGAGCAGTAAAAGCTCATAAAAGAAAACAGAGAGAAAAAATGGATAATAAAAAAATAGTCGACAAAATAGTTCTCTGCGGCTCAAACGCCTATGAGAAAAAATATTATTTCAACAAAGAATTCGACAAAATTCCCGAACAGGTCAAAGAAGATTTGCACATCATGTGCGTGCTCTTTACCGAGGAAGTCGGCGGCATTTTCCTCATCGCTTTTGATGAAGACGGCATTCCGATCATCCAGACCGATTCGGACGAAAACGATTTTTACTATGACGAAGTAAGTGCGGGTCTCCTTGTCAAAGAAGTGCAGAAAAACAAGAGAGAACTTTTCGAAGCGCTCACACTTTACTACAGAGTATTTATCCTAAAAGAAGATCCCGCGAAGATTCTCGCGGAAGTCGGCGGTGAAAGGGAAGAATAACGGAGGGTAGAAATGTTACTGGTTTGCGACGTAGGCAATACAAATATCAACTTCGGTGTTTACAAGGGAGAGGAGCTGCTTGTTAAGTTTAAAATAATGTCAAAGATGTCCAGAACATCGGACGAATTCGGCGCAATTATTTTAGAACTCATCGAGCACAACAATATAAGCCTCGACGATATCGACGGCTGCATCATTGCATCCGTAGTTCCCAATGTAATGCATTCGCTCGTAAATGCAATGGAAAGATATCTTAAGAAGAAACCTCTTATCGTTGGCCCCGGAATCAAGACAGGCATCAAAATCATCACTGAAGCACCCAAGGAAATCGGTGCAGACAGAATTGTTGATGCAGTTGCAGCATACGATATTTACGGAGGCCCTGTACTTGTACTTGATTTCGGTACAGCAACCACCTACGACCTTGTCACAAAGGACGGCGAATTCGCAGCAGGTATCACAGCACCGGGTATCAAAATCTCCGCGAAGGCACTTTGGGAAGATACCGCAAAGCTTCCTGAGATAGAGATTAAAAAGCCCGCATCAATCCTTGCACAGGAAACCATCTCCAGTATGCAGGCAGGCCTTGTGTACGGACAGATCGGACAGACAGAATACATCATCAAAAAAGTAAAAGAAGAATCAGGTCTCGAAGACCTTAAGGTTGTCGCAACAGGCGGCTTAGGAAGCATCGTCAGTGAAGAGACAGATATGATTCAGGTTTATGACAGAAACCTTACAATGCACGGACTCAGATTAATATACGAGAAGAACAGAAAATAAGACTATGGACAAGAAACACAAAATTACAAAAGCAATAGTAACAACAATCGCAATTATCTGCGGCATACTCATGGTAGCGGTTATTTCATCGGGACTTTCCATTATGATTTACCGTTCCAATACACCGCGCATCATCATGAAGCAGAACGTCACCATTACAGAAGGCGAAACAATTATGCTTTCAGATGTGGTTGAAAAAGCAGACAACATAAAAGGCTATCTTTTAGGAGCCGAATGGGTTGAAGGCACACAGGCAACAGGAGTTCCCGATATTAAGGGATTAGGACCCGACGATTTATCAAGACATGAGATAACAGTCACCGAAGGTACGGGCAAGCTTCGCATCTATGTTACGGCCTGGGGCAAGAACCACGAATTTACCGGCGGCGAAACAATCGTTGAAGTAATTGCAAAATAGTCCGATGAACATAGGAAACGTAACTTTAAAAAACGAATATATATTGGCTCCGATGGCAGGTTTTACAGACCTGCCTTTTCGTCTTATTTGCTCTAAAATGGGCGCGGGTATGGTATGCATGGAAATGATCTCCGCAATGGCCATTACCTACAATAACGAGAAGACATTTGAGATGTTAAAAATAGACCCTGAGGAATCGGTTGTTTCACTTCAGCTTTTCGGCAAAGACCCTGCAATCATGGCAGAGGCCGCAAAGAAGATTGACGAATATCCTTTCGACATTCTCGATGTGAACATGGGCTGTCCGGTTAAAAAGATAGTCGATAACGGCGAAGGCAGTGCGCTAATGAAAGACCCCGTGCTCGCGGGCAAAATCATTGAGAGCCTCGTAGAGGCTACGAAAAAGCCTGTAACGGTAAAAATACGCTCGGGCTTTGATAAAGACCATATAAACGCCTTAGAGATGGCCCAAGTGGCATACGAGAGTGGAGCAAGCGCCGTAGCGGTGCACGGCAGGACGCGAGAGAAGTTTTATGAGGGTGAAGCCGATTGGGACATTATCAGAGAAGTAAAAGAAAGCATTCCCATCCCCGTCATCGGAAGCGGTGATGCAAAGGATATCGCAAGCTCCGCAAAGATGAAAGCAGAAACAAACGTCGACGGAGTTATGATAGGACGTGCAGCGAGAGGAAACCCCTGGATATTCAAAAGCCTCGCAGAAGGCGTGGAATATAAGCCCTCAAAGGACGAGATAGCGGATATGATACTCGAGCACTTACGCCTGCTTATCGACGCCAAGGACGAGTACAGAGCGCTTCGCGAGATGCGTACGCATGCGGCATTTTACACGGCCGGAATGAAGAATTCTGCTTCTTTTAGGAGGGAAATTAACTTCACTCAGACGCTCGATGAATTCGTGCAAAAAGTCAACGAAATCAGACTCTGATTTAAGGATTTTATATCGGTTGACACGTTTTACAAGTATAAGGTATAATATGAATTTGCAGTAGTTTGACCATTGCATATTTAGTTTAAAAGGAGATTAACCATGGCAGAAGAAAAAAAGAATCTCTTGACCCGTGAAGGTCTTGAACAATACGAAGAAGAATTACACTATTTAAAAGTCACAAAGCGTGAAGAAATTGCTCAGAAATTAAAAGAAGCCAGAGCACAGGGCGACTTATCGGAAAACGCAGAATACGATGCTGCAAAGGATGAGCAGAGAAACGTTGAAGCAAGAATCGAAGAACTCGAAAAACTCTTAAAGAACGTAGAAGTTGTCGACAGCGACGGAACAGACGACAAGAGAGTTAAGTTTGGTTCCACAGTTAAGATTCTTGACAAGGAATTAAAAGAAGAACTCACATACAGAATCGTTGGTGCATCAGAAGCTAAGTGCCTCGAAGGAAGCATTTCAGACGAATCACCTTTAGGAAGAGCATTAATCGGTGCCAAGAAGAACGATACTATTACTGTTGAAGCACCTTGCGGAGAACTCAAGTACAAGGTTCTTGAAATCGTAAAAGAAAAGAGTTCAAAGAAGTAATTTTAGGAGATTAATTTAAAGTGGCAGATAACAATACTAATGTAAACGAAAATCAGGCATCACAGGATATAAACCAGTTACTTAAGGTTCGTCGTGAGAAACTTGCGGCACTTCAGGAAGCAGGCAAAGATCCTTTTGTGATTACAAAATACAATCAGACTCATCATTCAACTGATGCTAAGAAAGAGTACGAAGAACTCGAAGCTAAACTTCTCGCAGGCAGAGCAGAACTTAATGTAGACGGCCTCGATGAAGAAGCAGCAAAAGAAGCAAAGAAGAATGATTACAACGAAAAACGTGCCATTATGGACGCTAACCCCATCCACGTAAGCATCGCAGGCCGTATGATGTCAAAGCGTGTAATGGGCAAGGCATCATTCTGCAATGTACAGGATAAGCCCGGAAACATCCAGGTTTATGTTGCGCGCGATGCTATCGGTGAAGAGTCTTATGCTGATTTTAAGAAGTATGACGTAGGTGATATCATCGGTGTTGAAGGATATGTATTCCGTACAATGATGGGTGAAATTTCCATCCATGCTGAGAAGGTTACACTCCTTACCAAATCACTTCAGATTCTGCCCGAAAAATACCATGGTTTAACTAATACAGATATCAGATATCGTCAGAGATATGTGGACCTCATCATGAATGAGGAAGCAAAAGATACATTTATCAAGAGATCCAAAATCATTTCATCCATTCGTCGTTACTTAGACGATCAGGGATTCATGGAAGTTGAGACACCCATGCTTGTTGCAAACCCCGGCGGTGCAGCTGCAAGACCTTTCGAGACTCACTTCAATGCACTTGATGAGGACCTTAAGCTTCGTATATCACTTGAGCTTTACTTAAAGAGACTTATCGTAGGCGGATTAGAGCGAGTATACGAAATCGGCCGAGTATTTAGAAACGAAGGTCTTGATACAAGACACAATCCTGAGTTCACTTTGATGGAGCTTTACCAGGCTTACACAGACTACCACGGAATGATGGATTTAACAGAGAACATGTTCCGTCATGTAGCTAAAGAAGTACTCGGTACAACCACATTCAAGTACGGTGATATCGAACTTGACTTCGGCAAGCCTTTCGAAAGACTTACCATGACAGAAGCAGTTAAGAAGTACGCAGGTATCGATTTTGACGATCCCGCACAGGTTCCCGATACGGAAGCAGCCAAGAAGCTCGCCAAAGAGCATCACATCGAATTCGAAGACTTCCACACTAAGGGACATATATTAAACCTCTTCTTCGAAGAGTTCTGTGAAGACAAGATGGTACAGCCCACATTCATCATGGACCATCCCATCGAGATTTCACCTCTTACCAAGAAGAAACCTTCAGACCCTTCAAAGGTAGAGCGTTTCGAGCTCTTTATCAACGGTTGGGAAATGTGTAACGCTTATTCAGAGCTTAACGATCCCATCGACCAGAGAGAGCGTTTCGCACTTCAGGATGCAAATGCGGCAGCAGGTGACGAAGAAGCCGAGCACACAGACGAGGACTTCTTAAACGCACTCGAAGTCGGTATGGCACCTACAGGCGGCATCGGCTACGGTATTGACAGACTTACAATGCTTCTTACCAACAGCCCCGCAATCCGCGACGTTTTGCTCTTCCCGACAATGAAGAGTTTAGACAAGTAATAATCATAAAATCAGGCCTTCCGAGAGTTCTCGGAAGGCTTTTTTTGTTGCACTACGCGCGTAATATTCCTATACTTAAACTTAGACAGGATTACTTAAGCATAATAAGAGGAATGTAGCAAAAGGAAATATGAGTTATATGAGCGAGCAAGAAATAAAAGATTCAATAATAATAAAAACAGCAGAAACCGACGAGGAGTTGTGCGGTAGGGGATATGTGCACTGTACGGCGTGGCAGGAAGCTTACAGAGGTATAGTAAACGACAGATGGCTTGATACGATGACTGTAGAGGCAACAACAGCACGTGCCAGACAGTTTCCGGAGAATACTCTAGTCGCTAAGGATAACGATAAAGTTGTTGGATTTGCAGTATACGGTCCGTCGAGAGATGAAGATTTGCCGGATGCAGGTGAAGTTGATGCAATCTATGTCCTGTCGGAGTATTATGATCGTAAAGTTGGCTACAGACTGATGAACGAAGCAGTTTCCAGGCTTAGCGAATACAATACAATAATTGTGTGGGTGTTTGAAAAAAATGAGCGAGCTATAAACTTTTATCACAAATATGGTTTTGAATTTGACGGAGCCCAAAAGGAATGGAAACTTGTTACACCGGTTACGATAGTCAGAATGATAAAGAAAATTGATAAGTAAAAATATGTCGCAACACAAATTGATGAATGAGAAAGGCCTTCCGGGACTCCTCGGAAGGCTATTTTTTTCTTTCCGCATGTAATACCCGCGAGGGCGGCGCCTAATGTTTCAAAACCGCAAATTAAACAGCCAAATTTTCGCCCTAATTATATATATTTTTTAAATAATAATGTTAGGATAAAATAAAGATAGCCTTTATGTTTCTAAAAAGAATAAAGGCAACGTATGGGGGAGCAAATATGAAGAAGATAAGCATATTATTTGTATTATGTCTGATGGTGCTGGGACTTACAGCATGCGGACGTCCGGCGAGACCGGGCAAACTTGCACGTGAGGCAAGGAAGACTTACGGTTCAGCCAAGGTTGTAAGTAAGGTGAAAACACCTATCGGCTACTCGGTTACCATGCATGATAAACTGCAGGATTTTGATTACACTATCTACAGTTACAGGGAAGTGATCGGTCTTTTCAATTATAGGGGAGAAATATCAGATACTTTTAAAGCGTCTCTTGTACAAAAGATAATATATGATGAAAAGATAGCAGTGGACGATTTAAAAGATCGGTACGATGCAACAATTGATGTGGGCGGGTCGATAAATTATGTATATTCCGCAAATCCGGACAAAGCCAAGCAGGCGGCTATTGAGTTTGCAGATATACTTCAAAGGAACAATCTGGAAGGCAGACTGGACTATGTGGAGATTACGGCTCTGACGCTTGGAACATATCTGTCTGAGCGAACGGGATTTAAGCCTGATCATGATGAAGAAGTGGGAAGGATAACGCTTCCGGATAAGACATGGAAATCAAAGGAAGATGAACTGATTGAATTATATACCATTTATGCCCGAGAGATAGATCCGAGTGCCATATATCTGAGAAAAGAGGTTAAGAAATTAAAGTTTACGCAATATGATCTTAAGGATATAGGCGGGAGCAACGGCGCTCCGAATTACTGGAGTTCTCCTGTTACATTCTATTATTTTAAAGCTTTCGATGGGGGAGAATTTTACATGGGTGATTTCTATCTAAAGAACCCAAATGATCCGACCACAATTGATATGGTCAACAACTATGCACAGAGAACATATCCCGATGACTGATCGGAAACAATCATAAAAGGAGAAATGCTATGAAAAAAAGAATAATCAGTATATTAGCCGTTATGCTTTTTATGAGTGTTATTCTGACGGGATGTTACAAAGCGGAGGAAGACCCCTGGGCAGAATATAAAGTCTTAAGAAGTGACGCAAAGATTCTGAATCTGAACAGGTATTATTTAATAAAACAAAACAGATATACATATTTGTTTATGGATTGCGCCGATTCCCCTGCTGCTACTACACAGGGTGGGTATCTGGTTTACAGTGATACTCCTGCGTTTGTTTACGAAGACGGAGATGCTTTCGTATATTTTTATGGTATTGGCAATAAATATGCAGATAAAATCAGTTTAATGAAAGTGAATCCTCCCACGGGAGCGCTGAATTTTTATTTTTATTATTTGTATGATAAAACCGGAAAAACTTCAATTGATTGTTTCGACAGCGACATTGTAATGGAAGAACAATCCATGATTACCGATAAGGATGGCAATGAAATCGGTGATGTCTACAACAATATGTATCATTTAAATGCTGATGAAACTTATACAGTAAGGATTGAAGAAGGAGGCAGAGTTTTTGAAGAACAACTGACCGCGGACTGGCTTTTCTATTCCTGTGATAACTGGGATGATGTTATAACAATTCACCCTGATCTTACAAACAAGTCATATGCTACATATGATTTCAGCTCTCTGGATCCGGGGTATTATGCCATAAGAGATCATGCATATAATATTATTGAAATCAGATAACGACAAGGAGGAATGATATGAAACCTCGTAAAATAATCAAAACCCTATCGATAGTTCTCTGCTTATCATTAATGTGCGCGTCCCTTTCCGGCTGTAATGGCAAGGGTAGTTTTTACAGTGGTGCGAAAAAGCATTTGAAAGACAAATACGGTGTTACATGTAAGTCGCTTTTATATTATGAATATCCCAATGACATGGCTATGGGTGCGTCAATCGGCTTAATCGAACTTAATAATGGTGACAGAGTCGTAGTTTCTCTGGCTGACGGGAATTATGCGGACAACTATGAATTTCTTGAAATGTATGAAGCATGGATGGATGAATTAAGCGATGAACTCGGAGTCAAAGTTGTATATTTAGATGTAGATTCCGATGGTACCATTACCTTTGGGAACACTGCAAGAGAGGATCGGACCATAGGCTCATTTTTAGAAAGGAGCACAAAGCGTTATAATGCTTCAAATGTTGATGAGTTTGTATATGACTTTTATGATTTTACCTATTATGAAGAGATAGAAGTTTATATTGTTGAACCAAACCCGACATATGAATGGATGGAGGATTTGGCCGACAAACTGGAAGCTTATCGAAATAAAGTAGGTGCGAAAGAAATATCTGCCAATGTATTCGAGGAATTTTCACCTTTAAGATTGCAAATTTACCCGGATGATTTTTACCATATGGCAAACGGTAACGGAAGGGAGTATGCATTAACGTATGAATGGGGCAGTCATCATCATTATAATACAACAAAATTCAAGGATAATACCATTGGGATTACTATGGTTGATTTTTATTAATAGGATAAGTTAAAGCGGTACCGTATCGGTTCGATACGGTACCTTTTTTTATTTGCAAAATTGATATTGACACGGTGTCAGAAAGTAGGTTATAATCAAATTGACACGATGTCAGAATAAAAGAGGAGAACAACCATGCCAAAGGGATCACCGGAAAGAACAGCAGCAAGAAAAGAAGAAATCATTAATGCCTGCGAGAAACTTTATCAGACCATGAGCTTTAAAGATATAACTCTAAAAGAGATTGGAAATGAAACATCTTTTTCAAGACCGACGATTTATAACTACTACCAAACAAAGGAGGAGATATTCTTAGCCCTCTTTGAACGTGAATATGTAAGGTGGAACGAGGAGTTACAGACTATCCTTCAGGATAACAGGAAACTAACCAAAGCTGAACTGGCCGAAAAGCTGGCAGCCTCCCTGGCAAACAGACAGCAGCTTTTAAAACTTCTTGCCATGAACAACTATGACATGGAGGAAAACAGCAGAGAGGAGCTTCTGACATCTTTTAAGGTGGCTTACGGGGAGTCCATAAAAAACGTAAGCAGCATCCTCACGAAGTTCTGCCCGAAAAAGTCCGATGCGGAGATTCAGAATATTATATACATATTTTTCCCGTTTATGTTTGGCATATATCCTTACACCGCCGTGACGGACAAGCAGAAGGAAGCCATGACAGAGGCAAATGTGGACTTTGTATATCAGACCGTTTTTGAGATAACAAATAATTGTCTTTTAAAACTTTTATAAAAGACCATCATAAAAGAGAAGGAGATAAAAGATGAAATATACAAAACTTGGAAATTCGGATTTAAATGTATCACGTATATGTATGGGTTGTATGGGGTTTGGTGATGCAGCAAGAGGACAGCACAGCTGGACGCTTGACGAAGAGCATTCCAGAGAAATCATTAAAAGAGGACTTGATCTTGGAGTAAATTTCTATGATACGGCGATAGCTTATCAGAGCGGAACCAGTGAGCAGTATGTAGGTAGGGCACTTAAGGATTTTGCGAAGAGAGAGGATGTTGTACTTGCAACGAAATTTCTTCCGAGAACTCCTGAAGAAATTGAAAAAGGCATCACAGGTCAGCAGCATATCGAGAACATGATTAATACAAGCCTTCAAAACCTCGGCATGGATTATGTAGATCTGTATATCTATCACATGTGGGACTGGAATACTGATGTGTACGATATAATAGACGGATTAAATCGCATCGTCAAAGCAGGCAAGGCAAGATACATCGGCATTTCAAACTGCTTCGCATGGCAGATTGCAAAGGCTAATGCACTGGCAGAAAAAGAAGGCTTTGCAAAATTTGTTTCGATACAGGGACATTACAATTTAATCTTCCGCGAAGAAGAGCGTGAGATGGTTCCTTACTGTGAAGAAGAAAACATCGCACTTACACCCTACAGTGCACTTGCAAGCGGAAGGCTTTCAAGAAAGCCCGGAGAAGGCGATACCAAGCGTGCAACAGAGGATACCTATGCGAAGTTTAAATATGATGCTACGTCTTCTCAGGACGCAGTGATTATAGACCGCGTGGCAGAGCTTGCAGAGAAACATAATGTAACAATGACAGAGGTTTCTCTTGCATGGCTTCTTACGAAAGTTACATCTCCCGTAGTGGGAGCAACAAAGCTTCACCACATAGAAGGCGCGGCCAAAGCAGTGGATCTGGAACTGACGGATGAAGAAATTCTTTACCTTGAGGAGCCGTATGTTCCGCATTCGCTCGCAGGTGTTATGGCACAGAATAAAAGAACGGATGCATTAGGGAAACATGTATGGTCCACAGGTGATCAGAAGATAGGAAAGTGAGGATAACGATTATGAGCGAAAAAATAGTACAGACAGCAGGAAGAAATCAGTTAGGTGAGTTTGCACCGATGTTTGCACATTTAAATGACGATGTGCTCTTTGGAGAGGTATGGAACGAGGAAGCCCTTGATGTGAAGACCAAATGCATTATCACAGTGGTTTCGCTTATGGCCTCAGGTATCACGGATTCTTCTTTGACATATCATCTTCAGAACGCTAAGGCGCACGGAGTTAGCAGGGAAGAAATCGCAGCAATCATAACACATGCAACCATGTATGTCGGATGGCCGAAGGGATGGGCGGTATTTCGTCTGGCTAAGGAAGTGTGGAATGAAGATTAAGACAAACTGAAATAGGAGGCTGATTCAAAATGAGAAAAAAGATTTTGATGATGGCAGCAGTTTTATTGGCTCTTGGCCTGACTGCATGCAGTAATAACGATGGACCGGCAGCAAATGATGCCGTTTCAACAATACAGATTGAGAGTTCTGTGAAAACAGAAAATACGAATAATACTGAAGAAGCAGAACAGACTGTGACAAGTGAAGATGCCTCAAACGCAACTGATGAGATGGTGGAAGATAATGCTTCAGAAGAAGCTGGGAGCGCGAGCGATAACGGCGACGTTCTCGTAGTATATTTCTCAGTAACCGGTAACACCAAAGGCGTCGCAGAAAAGATAGCGAGCGTCACAGGCGCAGATACATATGAGATTAAGGCAGCACAGGAATATACGGATGAAGACATTAACTATAATAATTCCGACAGCAGAACATCCAAGGAACAGAATGATTCGTCCGCAAGACCCGAGATTGGAAGCGAAGCTATCTCGCTTGACGGATATTCAACAATCTATATAGGATATCCTATCTGGTGGGGCGAAGAGCCACGCATCATGGATACATTTGTGGAGAGTTACAGCTTTGATGGTATCACAATGATTCCTTTCTGTACTTCAGGCAGCAGCGGAATCGGAAGAAGCGGTCAGAACCTTGCAGACAATGCCGGAAGCGGCGATTGGATTGAGGGAAAACGCTTCGGTGGCGGAGCATCGGAAGATGAAATCAGATCCTGGATAGAGGGCTTACAGTAAAGAAAGAAGAACGACACAGACAGGTGGGGAGAAATGCATGAAGATTAAAGACACCATAAAAGATTATGACGAAGTATGCGCGATAAAACACGCGGCGCATGTTAAGCCTAAGAAGCAGTCGGTTCTTCTTAGAAAACTGATCAAGGTTTTATCGAAAGGCGAATTGAAGGCGACGCATTTTACGTATGAAACGGAAGGCATGGAAAAGCTTGGCAAAGACGAACCATGCCTTATTCTCATGAACCATTCGTGCTTTACGGATCTGCAGATAGTCGGCACGCTCTTTGCCGACAGGCAGTATCATATAGTCTGCACCAACGACGGATTAGTCGGAAAAGCGGGCCTCATGCGCAAGGTCGGATGCATTTCCACATGCAAATTCATAACGGATATTAACCTCGTAAAAGACATGAAATACGCCTTCGAAGAACTCAAAAGTTCAGTGGTAATGTATCCCGAAGCAAGCTACAGTTTTGACGGAACCGAGACGCCTCTTCCGACGAGTCTGGCGAAATGTCTTAAGCTTATGAATGTGCCGGTTATAATGATTAAAACCGAGGGCGCTTTCCTCAGGGATCCTTTGTACAACAATCTTCAGAAGAGAGATGTTAATATCAAAGCGACCGTAAAATATCTGCTATCGCCCGAAGATATCAGGCAGAAGAGTAACGATGAACTCAATGAAATATTAAGCGCCGAATTTAAGTACGACCATTTCAAAGCGCAGCATGAAAAGAACGTTATCATCGATGAACCCTTCAGAGCGGACGGGATTCATCGTGTATTGTATAAATGCCCTGCATGCAAGAGCGAGGGCCATATGCTTGGCAAAGGAATACATATAACCTGTGCGGGCTGTGGCAAAGAGTACACGCTTGAAGAAAACGGAACCCTCACCTCGTCAGACGGAAATGCAGAATTTAAGTATGTAACAGACTGGTATGCGTGGGAAAGAGACGAGGTCAGAAAAGAACTCGAAGAAGGCAGGTATCTCCTTGATACCGATGTCGAAATCAAAATGCTCGTGGATATGAAGAGCATTTACAGTGTCGGTGAAGGCAGGCTTGTTCACAACAGAGATGGCTTTGAACTGGCAGGCTGCGAAGGTAAGTTAAAATATATCCAGTCGGGCAAAAGCACTTACAGTCTTTACGCCGATTATTTCTGGTATGAAATCGGCGATATGATTTGCATCGGAACTCCTCAGGTTCAGTATTACTGTTTCCCGAAGGATCAGGAGAAAGCAATCGTTGCCAAAGCCAGACTGGCGACTGAGGAACTGTATAAGATACTAAACTAAGTCATCCAATCATCGCAGGCAGAAATGCCTTATCATCAATATAATAATCACAAGTTATCTTCCGGGAGTTGTTGCCATAGAGTTCGACAATTTCCGGAAGATTGTCGTTTATGGCGTCAAAAGAAAGCTCATGTTCACTGCACCATGATACTGCGCGATCGAGCGCGTCTCCGGCACGGCAGGTCCAGAGAATCAGCTTGTTGCCCTGCTTCTGCCAGGCTTTCAGATATTCAATTAAGGGAAGGTTGGGCTCTCCGAGCTCGGGCCAGTTGCTGTAGCAAAGGGTTCCGTCGAAGTCAACCGCGATTATCTGATAATTCATACGATTCTCCATCTATAGGGTGCCTGGCTCACACAGTGTGCCTGGCTCCCCTGTTTTTAGGGGGTAAGCATATAATAGAACAAATGTTCGAAAATGTAAAGAGGTTTTTGAAAGTTTTTTCGGCGTCAAAAATGACACTCCACCCCCGTCCCCCAGTGTCAAAATTTATGGTATAATGTAATGGTTACCAAGTCAGTAAAGGAGAACTACCATGGACGGAAATTTCAACAACGAACAGAATGAATTCATTGAGGAAGAGTATAGCGAGAATGCCAACGCCAAGCAGTTTGACCAGGTAGCACCCGATCACCTTCCTCAGGCTATAGGAAAGGCAAAGCTTGCATTTGAATTCGGACTGATTGGATTATTGTGCAGTATCGGATGTATCTTCGTTTATTTTGTTTTAAACAGAATGATGTACATCATGATTCTGCTTCCCATAATGCCTGTTGCGGGTATTGTCAGCGGTATAGCAACGCTTAAGGACGACAGAGGCCTTCCCAAAGCATACATAGGAATAGTATTAAGTATACTTTCAATACTTCCGAGTTTATTATGCGTATTTTTGTTTTTATACGAAGTATTGCTTTATCGTTTCTTCTAAATCCCGCTCATAAAAGACACTTGAATCACGAGGCACAACAATGCAATTTGACGGAACACAACAACTGATAGGCACCGGCGCGCAGGCAGAGGTTTTTCTGTACGAAGGCTATGCCTACAAAGTATATAAACCAACCTATCCCGCGGAGTGGATAGCGTTCGAAAAAAGCCAGCAAAAGGCCGTCAACGACGCCGGACTTTGCAGCGTCAGGTATTATGACACGGACGACGAACACATCATCAAAATGGATTTCGTGGATGGCGAAATGCTTGAAAAACGAGCACTGACGGGCGACATCACCTGCTTTAACACACTGGCCGATGCATTCCGCTTCGTACACAATACAGACGCAACAGGCATCAATATGCCCCTCCTAAAAGACACCGCTGGCATGGGCTTAAGTGATGCCGACCACGACGAAGTGCTTGAAATCATCACGCGTTTATCGGCCAAAGAGAAATCCTGCGTATGTCATCTGGACATGCATTTTCTAAACATCATGCTGCCGCGCGACAAAGCAGACTACGTAATCATAGACTGGATGAACGCAAGGCTTGCACCCGCAGTATTCGACTACGCGCGCACATACGTTATATTTGACGAGTTCTCTAAAGAAGGGCTCGAAGCCTATAAAGCAATCGTCTTGCCCGATCTTTGGGCAACAGGCATAAAAGAAAGCGACTTCATGGACGCAGTTCGCGCCTGCACAATAATTAGGAAGAGAGAAAAAAATGAAACAGAATAAAGAGAAAAAATTCAACCCAGCCAAAGTCCTGCTCGTGCTTGCCATAGCATTTGTGGCTCTCCTCGCAGGCCTCTTCATCTTCCACAAAATCAAGCATTCTGCGGATATGAAATTCCTGGCCGAGCAAGGCTATTACAATCCGGTTTCAGTCGGAGATTATACAATGAACGTGGCGAAATTCGGTAATGAAAACGGCAGGGGAAACATCGTTGTTTTAAGTGGAATGGGCGGTGGAATGTCGGCTGAAATAAGACCTTCACTCAAAGAACTTGAAGATGAGTATCAGTTTATTTACGTAGGAAGACGCGGATGGGACGCAAGCGACGACACCAAGGAAGCCAGAACCGTTGAAGCTATCGTCGAAGAATACCGAAGCGCCGTAAAAGCTGCAGGCATCGAAGAGCCCTATATCCTCATGGCGCACTCCATGGGCGGTACATACGCTTCCTACTGGGTCAGCAAGTATCCTGAGGAAATCAAGGCTTTCATCAACATTGACGGTACATATGTTGAGCCTATCGCAGAGGAAGATATGCAGGGCAAAGCATCGGGAACATTTTTATACAAAGTAGCCGTAAACTTCGGCCTCGGAGACATTCTGCTCCCTGCATTGCTTACGAATAACGCCGGCCTTTCAAAGGATGAATGGAGAGCATATTGCATCCTCCAGCAGTTATCAATCCCGTCCGATGCGACTGCAAATGAAGGCGCGATGGTTAAAAGAAACCGCAACACTACATGGAACGCACTCACAGAAACGGACGTCCCGAAACTCTATATCTCCGCAAGGCACGGAGATTTGTCGGATCCCGAGAGCGAAGAAGCGAATAAAAAAGAACTGCTCCCGTATCTTGAGAAAATGGGCAATTCTGAAGTGGCCTATCTTCCGGGCAACCACTTTATCTATAAGACCGAACCCGAGAAATTCAAAGAGATTATTAAGAATTATATTTACGACATAAAGTAAAAGATGACACTATACCCCGTCCCCAAAGATCAGGAGAAAGCAATCGTAGCCAAAGCCAGACTGGCGACTGAAGAACTGTATAAAATGCTAAACTAAGGAGAATGGAAATGGAAAAGATAAAAATAGCCTTTTTTGATGCAAAGGATTACGACAAAAATTCTTTCATTAAATCAAATATAAACGAAGAGTTTGAAATAAATTATTATGATACACGATTAACAGAAGAAACCGTTCGCCTGGCAGAAGGGTATGATGTAGTCTGCGTTTTTGTCAATGATGATATTAACAGGAAGGTTATTGATTCGCTGACAAAAATGAATGTAAAACTGGTTGCCTTAAGATGTGCGGGATATAACAATGTGGATATTGAGTATGCTTATGAAAAAATTCATGTTGTAAGAGTTCCTGCGTATTCGCCGTATGCCGTAGCAGAGCATGCCATGGCGCTTCTGTTAACATCTATAAGACGAATTCATAAGGCATATATTCGTACCAAAGACTTTAACTTCAGTTTAAGCGGACTGACCGGATTTGATCTTCACGGGAAAACTGTAGGTGTAGTCGGAACCGGTAAAATCGGCCGAATATTCATAGACATCTGCAGAGGTTTCGGAATGCATGTAATAGCATATGACAAGTTCCCTGCAGAAGGAAGTGGAATAGAATATGTTTCATTAGATGAGTTGTGGGAAAGAAGCGATATTATTTCATTCCACTGTCCGTTAACCGATGAAAATCGTCATATGGTAAATGAAGACAGCATTGCAAAAATGAAAAAAGGCGTGGTGCTGATTAATACTTCCAGAGGTGCATTAATTGATGCGGAAGCTCTGGTAGAAGGTATAAAACAAAGAAAAGTCGGTGCAGCATGCCTGGATGTATATGAAGAAGAATCGAATGTATTCTTCCATGATTATTCCAATCATATTGTTGATGATGATACTCTGGCACGTTTAATCTCAATGCCGAATGTTATAGTAACATCGCATCAGGCTTTCCTGACGGAGGAAGCATTAACCAATATCGCAGATACTACACTGGATAACGTAAAAGAATTTTTCGCCCAGGAATACAGCAAAAACGAAATATGCTATAAATGTCCCGATGTTGCAAACTGCATGCAGGAACATGGCAAGAAATGCTTTTAAAATAAGATAAATCGTAACGAATATCTCACCTGATTGTTTATAAGTCAGGTGAGTTTTTTTTCATAAAAGAGGAGAAAAAGATGGATTGGTTGAGGATTTACTACAGAGTGTTAAATTGGAGCATAAATCATGCAGAGTATTTGATTCCGATACAATTGACGCTATTGGCGGCTGTTTTGGTATTGGTTATTTTATCAATCATAAAAGATAAACAATCCAGGTGGCTCGCATCATCTTTGGCGGTTATGATCGCACATCTTTTCCTTGGTATGCTTACATACAGCAATTTGTTTAATGTGGTATTCAGGAGAATGGCAATATATAAGGTCAGTTTAATATATGTTCCGATAGCGGAAACCAAAAGGGAAAGCAGCTACCTGGTCTGGGAAGTTTTACTGCTGGATGTGGCTTTTATATTCTGTTACTGCATGTATTTTATACGTAAGTCTCATACAGGCGTAATTAACCTTATTGTGGCTCTCGCGGCGAGTGTGGGTACGAGAATCACGGGGTATCTCTCAACGATTACACCTCCGACATTTGCGTTTTATGTATTCGGACAAAGGCATGGATATTCCGAGCTTATGCCCAAGACTGTATCCGCGCCGCTCACACCGTTTGGCGAAAGAATTGTATGCTTATTTACCGCTCCTAAAATAATCGGAATAATCCTCACAGTCATATTATTCGCTTCGCTAATAGCATGCAGCCTCAGAATAAAGACAGATCATAAAAGAAATAAGCTCTATGTATTTTCTTTCCTCATCCTGATATCGGAACTCATCAGATATGTAACCATAGCAACGTGTGACAGGTACTTTGAGAGAATTACAGATTTGAAGTTCGGATTGATAAATATTATCGCCTGCATTATCTGCCTTGCATGGGCGGTGTATGTATTGAAAATGCAAAAGGATTAAATTAAAATATTTCTTGGAAAGATAAAATTAGTTTAATCTTTGTATTGAAGGCGGGTTATTATGAGCAAAAACAGAAAAAAACTATTATTACCATTGATTCTGTCGACGTGTTTTGAAGTGTTTTATATCGTGATGCTGATAGCGTTTTGGGGCAGGATTTACAGCCCCGTCGGAGTAATAATATTGGGAGCGATACTTACACTTTTCTTCGTGATGAGTATAGTGTATTTCATTTCCCCGGATAAGTTCTTTTCAGATGATAAAAAAGATAAAAAAAGAAAAGTCCGGGCAACACTCTTCGAGACAAATGTTGAAGTGTATGATGACGGCGCGACGGATGAGTATATAAACGCCTGTATCAAGTTCTTTAACTCTATTTCCAAGGAAACCATAGTCAACAAGGCACACGAGCATTTTGAGCAGATTAAGAGCATCAGCGAGGGTCCCGGCATAGATGAAGTGGCCGACTACGGCGACGGTGATAATATCCTGCCATACATCAAACTCAAGGCGATGCATGTATCCACCGAAAAAGGCGGAGACCCCGAACATGTATGGTTTATCATGGAGGGCGACACTCCCTGGAGCGACGGCTTCGAATTCGTGGTTGCGGATAACAAGCTTGTTAAGGTTGGAGAGTATACTGGGGATTTTGGAGTAGAGTAATAAGTTCCGGATAAATAAGTTAAAGTCTTCCGATTTTTTCGGAAGACTTTTTTATGAAAAATCTTTCGCAAACGCGCTGAGTTTTATTGTAAACAGTAGGAGCTTATTATATAATTTATTTTATAGAAAAATGTATTTTATTCTTTGCAAAAAGTGGAGGTTTTTATGAACTATATGACTTCATTGGACGCTGCCAAAATATGGAATATTTCTCAACGTAGAGTTCAAGATTATTGCAAAATGGGGAAAATAAAAGGAGCTCAGCTATTAGGTGGTCGATGGATAATTCCCAAGAATGCGAATAAACCTGATGAAAAGATAGGTCGTCCTAGGAAAAGAATATGATTTTGTGGCGAGACAGTACACAAAGAAAGGAGCTGCATTGAAAAAGACAAAAGAACAAATTAGTTACAATATGCAGCGAGTAAAAAATAAAGACTCTGATATTGAAATCAAATTACGAAAAGAATTATGGTCAAGAGGAATTAGATATCGAAAGAATGTTTCGACGATATTTGGAAAACCGGACATTGCGTTTCCCTCTAAAAAAGTGGCAGTTTTTTGCGATAGCGAATTCTGGCATGGATATGATTGGGATAATAAAAAAAGCGAAATTAAAACAAGACGTGAATTTTGGATTCCTAAAATAGAAAAAAACATTCAAAGAGATATAGAAGTAAATAAAAGGTTGGCTTCAGAAGGATGGATTGTTCTTCGATTTTGGGGGAAAGAAATAAAAAAGAGCACGAAAGAGTGCGCAGATTTGATTGAACAAACAATAGCAAAACGATAGTGTTTTAGAGGGCATAAATATGAAAGATGAAAACATTTATAAAACAAGTGTTGATTGGATTATAAAAAAGAAAAAAGAACAATATACGTGGGATGAGATAAAAAAATTATGTGTTCCTGAAGAGAAATTTGACGAAGAATTTCAAAAAATGAAATGTCCGCTAATGTATGCTCCGATGGATATGACTCCCGAGGAATGGATTATATTGGTTTCTGAGGTTGAAAGTAGTTACATTGAAATTGATAAAGATTCTGTAAATGGAATATATGCTGAGTCTAGTGTGGTTTCTTATCCAATTCCCAGTGGAGCTCACGATGCGTGGGTTCTTTATGAAAAAAAGCTTGAAGGAAAATTAGATGGAAAAATTAGAATGTCTCAAGATTCCATAAAGAATTTGACGGAAAGCTGCAATTGGTTATTGAATCGTATAAGAAAAGATACGCGCGAAAAAGGACCTCAAAAAGGACTTGTCATGGGAAGTGTTCAGTCTGGGAAAACGGCAGCCATGATTGGACTTGTCACCATGGCAGCTCATTATGATTGGAATTTTATTATAATTTTATCGGGAACAATAGAAAATTTACGTGTTCAAACAAGAGACAGATTTATAAATGATATTAGTAGATGCCAGGATGCAGATTGGCATTTTTTGGAATCTTCTTCAAATGAGGATTTTTTGAAAGATATTTCTGATAATAAAACAATTTCGATACGAGATGCGCGTTTCAATTTTAGCGAACCGAATACTTTTGTAAAGGACAGATATCATGAAACCTATGTAATGATATGCCTTAAACAAGCTTCCAGGTTAGATAAATTATTACACTGGTTACATTCTGATAAAACTATAGCAAGTAGATTAAGAATTCTGATAATTGATGATGAGGCTGATCAGGCAAGTATAAACACGGCGAATATGACGGATCCTGAAAAAATCAATCGTACAGCAATAAATAATAAAATTATGAATTTAGCAAATGGTGTCGGAGAGGATGGTACCAAAAGTAATTTTCAAGCAATTAATTATATATCATTTACTGCTACACCATATGCAAATGTCTTAAATGAAGCATACAAAGATTCTTTATACCCTAAGGATTTTATTATGTGTCTTCCTGAAAATAATAGTTATTTTGGATCAAAAGCCATTTGGGGATCAAAAGAAGAGGAAGAATTTCCCGGTATGGATATTATCAGACCAGTTCCTGATGAAGCCTACAAAAAAATAAATAAAATATCAAAGGGAGATGATACTGTTTTTCCTAAAGAGTTTGAGGAAGCAGTAGCATGGTTTATTTGTTGTGTCGCTGCATTAAGAATAAAAGATTGGAAAAAACCGATCAGTATGCTTATTCATACATCAATTGGAAATCAAGCGCATTTTCGTTTCTATGAGGCTTTAAAACTTTGGTTTGAAAAAAACAGAAAAAACGGAAGCGTCTTATCATTATGTCGTGAAGTTTATGAGAAAGAAACGAGCAGTTTTTCCTATGAGAGCTTGGTTGAATCATATTCCTTATATGAAGATTTGGAGTATGTAGATAAAGCCTATCCGACGTTTGAGGAACTTATTCCGGAGATTCAAATTATACTAAATGAACAATTTAAAAATATTGAAATTGTTTCCGATGATAATAATCCTTTGGAATATTCCGAAACAGGTATTCATGTTTGTGTTGATAATTGTAGTGCTAGAAAATACGCTGATGATTCCGATATTCAACTTCGAATTATATATCCTAATGATGAAAAATTAAACAATATGAAAAAAACTCCTGCCTTTATCGTTATAGGAGGAAATACTTTATCAAGGGGATTAACAATAGAAGGATTGGTTTGTACTTTCTTTACTCGTAATTCAAATCAAGCAGATTCGTTGATGCAAATGGCGCGCTGGTATGGTTATAGAAAAGGGTATGAACTATATCCTAGAATTTGGATGACTCCTAAAGTAATAGAAAAATATAAAGTACTCGAATTAGTTGATGAAAAGCTAAGAAAAACATTAAGCAGTTACAAGGAGATGGGAAAGGATCCTAAAGTCTTATTTCCAGCAGTGATGAGTACTTCTTCAATTGCCAGATTTTTAATTACGGCAAAGAATAAGAGTCAATTTATGGTTCCATGTAGTATGGACTATAGTTGTGAAAGTTATGAAGTTACTGAGTTTATTCAAGATAGCACGATTCTAAAAGAAAATTTGAATTTAACAGAAGAATTTTTATGCAAATTAGGTGAACCGGAAAAATCGAATGTTTATCCTGAAAGATCCCATATTTGGAAAAATATTTCAACTGAAATTATTTTGGAATATATTTTTTCGTTTAAAGAGTATTCCCCTTCAAGATTTACTGATCAAATGCGTGATTTTATTTCATGGTTTGGTAAAGAAAACGAAAACGGAAATTATAAGTATTGGAACGTTGCTGTTTGTGGTTCTTCAATTTATAAGGGAGATAAATGGATAATTAACGGATTGAATGTTAAATTAGGTAAAGTTGAACGTACAAAGCTAAAAGATGTTACAACTCATATAGACATCGGTTCTATGAGATCCGGTAAAGATGGAATTTGCGATATTGATGCGGATTCTTGTACGGATAAAGCGAGTCTTAATCTCGGAAAAAAGGGTAAAAATGTTGAGGCAATTAGAGGTAAGCTTGGCTATTCAGATATACCACTTTTATTAATTTATTGCATAAGCAAAGACGGGGGTAAACCTTCAGAACGAAAAACAAAATTAGGAATTGAATCGGATTTGATTGGCTACAGTATTATAATTGGAGGCGAACCTACTTATAAAGATCATATACAAAGTGTTGTAGTGAGTGTTCCACAGGAGGATGAAGATGATATTGAAGAGTAAAGTTTTGAATAGTTTTCAAGGCGTGGCATATGGCCATATGACTCTTGAGGCCATGCAAAATTGGCATTTATCTAAAATTGATTTGCTGGTTAGAGAAGTTGTACAAAACTGTTCGGATGCGGCGGATAAGTTTCCTAATAGAGATTTCTTTTCGGTAGCATTTAATGTTCATGAATTTGATGGAAAAAGATTTATTGACACTCTTGAGGGATTAGATGAAAAAATAAAGAAAAGATTTTCTTTGACAAATAGCAAATACTTGGAAATCAGAGACGGTGGAACAACAGGACTTACCGGACCGCTTACGGTATCCTCAGAAAATGAAAATGACCATGGAAACTACTATAGATTAGTTTTTGATACAGGAAAAGCGCAAACGCAAAAATATTCCGGTGGAAACTGGGGATATGGCAAGAGTGCATATTATGGCGTTGGCCAGGGATTTGTAATTTACTATTCTCAAATAAAGAACGAAATAGATGAATATGAATCAAGATTAATTGTTACGTTGATTGAGAATGAAGAAAACGAAAATGCTATTCTAAGAGGACATATAAACGGTTCTAATTCTGCGGGAAAAGCATGGTGGGGTAAATCATTAGACGGAGAAGGACTTGATGCCAATATACTTCCTTTACAAAATGAAACAGAGATAAATGAGTACTTAGACATTTTCGGTATAAAACCATTCAAGAAGGGAGAAACTGGAACCTCAGTAATTATTCCGTATGTTGATTATTCTGAATTAATGACTAACATGATATCCGAAGAAATGGAAGTTCTTCCGGATATTAAAGATAGATGTGCGTGGACTTATGTTGATGAAGAAGGATTTATAGAATATTTAAAATTATCAATTCAAAAGTGGTATGCTCCGGTGATTAACAACTTAGATTTACCCAAATTACCGGAAAGAAAAAAATGGTTATATGCGAGTGTAAATGGAGAATTGATTAATTATGATTCAATGTATCCGTTTTTTCAATTGACACAAAGGCTTTATACAGCGGCATTAACCAGATCTTATGGCTGTAATAACGAAAGCAAAACAAAATGGTCGCCTTTGTACGAAAACACAATTAATTCTATAAGCATTAGGAATTACATAGATAACTCTGGAGACGGGAATACTGTAGTAGGTTATTTGGCTACGGCCAAAATCCCCCAAAACCAGGTAAATATAGATCAGGGAGAAAATTTAACACCTTTTATCCTTTTGGGATATTATGAAGAATTTGATAGCCGAAGCCCGATAGTGATGTATTCTCGAAGATTAGGAATGGTGATTGATTATGCATATAAAGACGAATGGGTTCACGGCATTCCATTACCTGAAGATGAAAATGAGTATGTTTTCTCTTTCTTTGTTCCTTGTTTGGGAGAAAATAAAAGATTAAAGAAAAATCTTTCCGTAAAAAAATACGCGGGGAAAACACTTGAGGAATATCTTATTTCTTGTGAGGCTTCTGACCATGAAGGCTGGGAAGATCATGATCGTATGACGATAGTTTCCAGTATTCAGAAACGTGTAAGTGATAGCATTAAAAATCTTATACGTGGAGACATTTTACCTCAAAATGGATCAAATGCCGATCGACTAGGAAATGCTTTTTCTAAGATGATAAATATTTCTAAAGGAAAACTTGGAAGATCTTTCTCAGATAAAAGAAATGATCATGGCGGTAGTTCAACTTCTAAGAAGTTACGATTTGAATCTGAGATATATGAATTTGGAGGAAACAGACAGGTACTTAAATTTTTGTTGGAATGTAAAAATGGTGTAAAAAATATAAGTGTTAATCCTATTCTATTTTCGGATGGAAGCAATATGCATTGTTTGGAATGGGAAAAGGATATTAGATCGAAGTTCCCTGTTGAATTTTCGGAAGTTAGAATAATGAAAATCACTACTAAGGGTGAAACAATAAATTATGATGCAATTTTATCGACAAGAGGGACTAAAGCCATAGAAGATAAACTCAAATATTCCTTGTGTCATGAAATCAAAGCCGGAAAAACTAGTCAAGGATTAACAAAGTTATATATTTCTTTTGATAAGCCTATCACTGATAGTGTTGTTTTAGAAGGAACTATTTCGTTGGCTACCTTAGGCACAGAATATGAATATGATATTGTAGCATCCGAAGATATGAGGTGATTAATATGAGTTTTCGTTTTTACCCTACGCTTGAAAGTAGGAAGGATTTAATAAAAAAAATCAATATTATTCCTACCGATGATTATTATTTTATGAAATGTAACGAGTATGGAGTGAGTTCTTTGAACGTTTCTTCGGGGAAAATCAAAGATACTTTATGGGATCCGAGACGCGATTCATTACGCATATGTCGTGATCTGAAAATAAATGATCCTTACTATCTTTGGGGAGAAGATGGTGTAGCTTGTGAAGAATCGAAATTAGGAATTTGTATTATCTGGACGAATGCATCAACTTCGATGTCGGGGTGTATTCTTCCGCGAGAGGGTTCAGAAAAGCTTGGCGAAAATGGATGGTCAATGTATTTTGAACATACTTTCTTTCCAGGAGAAGTAAAAGGACTACTTGATTTAAAAATAATTCTTTACTTAAAAGAAGCAGCGTTGGAAGTGAAAAAAGGAGAGGAAATACTTAATAACGTTGCAGGAAGAATTTTGGGTGAATTTGAAACATATCGGTTAGAAGTAAGTGATGAAACAATTCCGTTCCCGTTTGTAATAGACAAATTTGACACCGATGCTCTTTGGTGGGTTGATTTTTATAATTGGGAAGATGCTTCTGAAGATGCAATGTTTGGGGCAAGCAGTTTTGTGGTTTATTTGAACTCACAAAACAAAAGCTGTCCGAAGGTTACAGCTAAAGGAATACAGAATATTGAAATGATGTACGAAATTACAGCTAGTGTTTATTCTCTTTTGTTTAAAAAGCTTAGTCCACAAGAATTTAAGGATATGCAGTTAAAAAAAGGAAAACCTGGAACGATTGGGGCTGAATTATCAAGAATGTATGATTTGTGTAAGGATAAGTTTGATTTTAATGATGATTACGAAAAAATCCATAAATTTATGCAAGAAGCAATTCGAAGTAAAGCAGCTGAGGTGACGGATCTGTCGGAGGTTACAAATGAATAAGTTCGGAACACTCTCTTTAGATGAAGCTATTAAAATTGTAAACGAATATGATTCTATGACTAAAGAAGAATTTGAAGAGAAAGTATTTGCTCAATGGAATAAAGAAGAAATCAACACTGATGGATTAAGTCAATATGATATTTTTGTGAGAAATGAAATAAAGCAAGTATTTGATAAATACTATCCGGAAGCTTGTGAAAACAGAAATAAATTATATTTGCTTGATTTAAATGTTGGATTGAAGATATTTGAATTGTTAAGACCTGGCGAGGAGGAGTTTTCCGTATCAGATGCGGCTAATGATGATATGTGGAGATACATATCTGTTAAAATTATCCCCGACTTAACGAATCTCAGATACCCTGCTAAAATGGAGCAAGGATCCAAGAATATCAATAAAAAAAGATTCTATAGTGGCACCAGAAGAATATGGATAAAGACTTTATGGTGGTATGTTTTCTTGTCGTGGCAAGGTGACAGCAGCAAAACTTATGAGGTTTTAAAGGACAACTTAGTTGATAATATTAATAAGTTAATTGAAACGCCTGGGAAGGGGTATAGATTATCTGTTTATAGAGCTTTGATGTTAGAATACTCATCACGTCAGAGCAAAGCAAAATACTTTGCTGGAGTAACAAAACTTAATAATGTTAAATGTAAAACAATTGAGCCTTCATTGTTAGTTGGAGGAGAAGAAAAATATGCTAAGACTTTATTTGATGAAGTACCTATTAGTATAGGACAGGAGGAGGAAAATGATGACTCTGAGGAATAATATTCTAAGTAATTGGGAAAATGATATAAATGGTCATTTACAGAGAGTAGATTCATTGGATGATAAATATCCTGCTTTTACTTTTAAAATGGATGGCTACTATGGAGTTGCCCTTCCTATAGAACAAGATATACAAATAAATGAGGATTTTTCAAATGCTAAACTTAAGACTCAGAGTTTTTATACCAAAGAAGATCAATCAACTCACATTTTTTTAACATTAACAACGGAAGATGCTACAAATAAAACTGTTTTCAGTTCACTTTGTGAACAATTTATTTTTCCTGGAGAATACGGAGAATTTAGGAATGAAATTACAGATTCACCTCTTAAGTGGTGGATTGAGATGAAACAAATTCTAGGAAACAAGAATGTTGAGGAAATGGTATATGATACTTTAGGTGAATTATGGGTATATGACTATTTAGTACGAAAAGGGGTGAAAGCTATTTGGAACGGCCCTAAGGGCAGTTCGGCCGATATTGAATCAGATGAGATGTTGATAGAGGTAAAGTCAACTTTATCAAGAAGCAAAAAAGAGATCACAGTTCATGGCAAATCTCAATTAAAGGCTCCACCTGAAAAAGATTTGTATTTATATTTTTGTGTATTTGAAATGTCATCAGATACAGGTTATTCAATTAATGATATTGTATATGGATTGGCGAATGACGGATATGATGTTTCTGATATAAATCTTTTGCTGAGCAAAAAAGGCTTTGAGTTAGGGAAAAGTTCAAGAGATCGTAAATTTATTCTTTGGAATGTTTATAAATACTATGTTGATGAAAAGTTCCCTAAAATAATAGATGAATCGTTTGTTGGTGGAAAGGAACCGGAAGGGATAAATTCCATTTCATATACAATTGATTTATCTGGAATTTCATGTGAAGTAATTATAGGTGGTGAGAAAAATGTATAGAACAATAGATTTGTGTGCCGGAATCGGAGGAATTCGTAGGGGATTTGAGAGAACGGGACATTTTCACAATGTTTTATCAGCGGAAATTGATGAATATGCTGCCAGAACATATGAACATAATTTCAATGGAGATGATCCGAGAAATGATTTAACAAGTGATGAGTTTAAGAATAAGGTTGCGGATACGCCATACGATGTTTTACTTGCAGGGTTTCCGTGCCAGCCATTCAGTAGCCAAGGAAATCAAGAAGGATTTGAAGATCCGACTAAAGGAACTATATTTTTTGATATTAAACAAATTGTAAAAAGAACCCGCCCAAAGGTGATTTTCCTGGAAAATGTTCAAAATATAGTATCTCACGATAAAGGGAAAACAATACATATAATTATTGATTCTTTAGAGAAAAAACTTGGTTACAAAGTTATAGGTATCTCATATGATCAACAAGGAAATTTTGTAATTAAACATAAAAATCTTATAAGAAATACTAAGGATTATGGATTACCACAAAATAGACCAAGAGCTTATTTCATTGCGTTTGATAAAAAACTATATAAAGGATTGTTTGGGTTTATTGACGACAAACTTCCAGAAGAATTGTGGCCGACATTACAAGATAATCCGCTATTAAATCGGACTTTAAGCCAAATTCTTGAAAGAAGAGTGAATATACGTTATTACATGTCGGAGTCATATTTAAATACTTTGGTAAATCATAAGAAAAGAAATAAAAGTAAAGGAAATGGATTTGGATATTGTATAGTTAATTCACCCGGAAGAGGAAGGAGAATAGCTAATACAATATTGGCAACAGGGGGGTCGGGAAAAGAAAGAAATCTGATAATACAGAAAATGCCTAAATATAATCTGGATGATCCTTCGGTAAAAAAGAAAAAGGGAGGACTAAATACCCAAAATGTAAGAATTATGACTCCTACTGAATGGGGTCGTCTTCAAGGTTTTATTGGATATGGATTTGTAGATGAGAATGGTGTTGATAATTTTTCATTTCCAGAAGGAATGCCTGAAACTCAAAAGTATAAACAATTTGGGAATTCGGTTTCGATACCTGTAGTTGAAACAATGGCATATTATATTCTCGATTGTTTAAATATATTTAACGGATATAGAGAGCAGGTTGTTTCGAATTATATAAAAATGCATGGTAGTATTTCTAGGCAAGAAATAGCTGAATTGTTTGATATTTCTGAAGAAGCGGCGGATGAATGCTTACTCGAACTAAAGAATAGAAAAATTATTAGTTGTGTGAAAAAAGGAAGAAATGCTAGATACAAACTGATATAAAAAAAGGTGGTGCACATGGAATTACATGAAATGTTTCTAAAGCTTATTACGGAGTATGATTCAGAATTAAAAGATGCACGAAAAACGGAAAATTTTAAAAGACCTTTAGGAAATTTAGTGCGTCGCGATATTGTTGAAAAAATAAAGGCATCTATTAAAAATGAAAATTATAAAATTAAAGGGAGTGTAGGATCTGGCCGTTGGACAGATGTACCGTGGGTTGCCATTTTTGATAAAAGAATTACAACGACAGCTCAAAAGGGTGTATATATTGTTTATTTAGTGAATAAGGACACTAAAGAGTTGTATTTAACGCTGAATCAGGGGGCGACTGATGTAGCTCAGGGTGAGAAAGAAAATACGAAGATTTCTTTTACAGGTATAGCTACATCTAAAAACGGAAAGACAGCAGAAAACCTAGAAAAGAAAGCTAGTGAAATACGAAACAAATTAGGTTTTTTTGTTGATTTGAAATATAATTCGGTAAATACCGGTTCGAAACCTTATGATGCAGGATGTATATATTATAAAAAATATACTGTGGATTCTTTAAAAGATGATGATGCGTTATTAGCTGATTTAGAGAAGTTCATAAAGGTATATCAGACTTATTTTGACAAGGTGTTTAGTGCTTCAAAAAAGGACGATAAGAAAGAAAAAAGAGAAGATATGGCAGATAAAAACATTATAGATAATATTGCATATTATATTGAGTCAAAAGGGTTTAAATACGATACAGAATTGTTAGCAAATTTCTATCTATGTTTAAAATCAAAGCCTTTCGTTTTGCTTGCAGGTACGAGTGGAACTGGAAAAACTAGAATGGCTCGTCTTTTTGCTGAAGCAATTGGAGCTTTTGATAATGGAAGATATTTGCAAGTGGCAGTAAAACCGGATTGGTCTGATTCCACAGATCTTTTTGGTCATGTAAATTTGGACAATAAATTCATTCCAGGTGCGATTGTTGAATTTATAAAAAAAGCGGAGAATGATCCTGAATTACCGTATATTTTATGTTTGGATGAGATGAATTTGGCCCGTGTGGAATACTATTTCAGCGATTTTCTTTCTGTAATGGAGACTAGGGATTGGAGCGAGGAAGGAAAAATAAAAACGGATAAGCTTATTCCTAAGAGCTGTTATGTCGGAGATAAGGAGGCTGAGAAACTTTATTCAAATCTGATAATACCAGAGAATCTTTATATTATCGGAACAGTAAATATGGATGAAACGACTTTTCCTTTCAGCAAGAAGGTATTAGATAGGGCAAATACTATTGAATTTTCGATCGTTGATTTGGAATTAGCAGATCCTAAGGATGAAGAAGTTGATATTATCAATTTGAATAATGACTTTTTAAGAGCTGATTATTTAAATCTAAGAAATGATTGCTCTGATCGATGGGAAACTGTTTTGACGTTGAACAAAAAAGTTTCATCAATAAATGATATTTTAAAAAAGTATGATGCTCACTTTGGATATAGAATGCGTGACGAGATAATTTTCTACATGTTATATAACGAGAAAATGGAATTGTTATCAGAAAAGCAAGCATTCGATAACCAAATAATGCAGAAAATTCTTCCTAGAATTCAGGGGAGCTCGGAGCAAATAGCGACTATCTTAAAAGAATTATTTAAGATTTGCGCAGGTCCATATGTAAGCAAAAACGGACAATCTGATTCGAAGAAAATGGAAAACTATTTAGCTGAAGGCGGATCTGCGGATTATCCTAAGAGCGCACAGAAGATTTGTTCAATGCTTAGGAGATATGAAGACGATGATTTTACCTCTTTCTGGGTCTAATCAAATAATCGATTTAGTCGCGTCTAATATACGTGTCACTATAAAGAGAAGAAAAGACACTTCTCTTTCTTCTGATGCTCTTTTGAAACAGCCATCAAAAATAGAAGTGTGGGGAAGTATTGATTCGCTTTCTATTTGCGGAGATGACTGTGAGTCTAAAGGGAAAGATTACATTTTAGAAGAAACGGCACCGCTATTTTTCGAACAATCTGATTATCTCATAAGTGCAAGAACATTAGCAGGAAAGAATTTATACTTTGATCATTCAGATAAATATATAAGAGAAGCTATATCACCGATAGACGATAAAGAACCTGATCGAATTAGCGGTGTGATAAATTTTGGTAATAATGTCGGGTATTCAAACTTGATATTTTTTGATGATCAAGGCAATAGACTTGTGATAGAAATAGAAGTGTTTCCTTCTAAGCTTTCTTATAAGGATGATTATGAGGCTATTAGAAATGACATAAATGAAATGGTTGAAGCAGCGGCAATTGATTTCATTAACTCGACCTACTCATTAGGTACTATTAGTGATACAAGAAATAAAGTGCCTGCAATATTCTTTTCACTTATAAGTCAGCTATTTGATAAGTATTACAAAGCTACAAAAATTATTATGCAAAAGCCAAATCATAGGCTACTTAAAGAACATAATGTTGTTCCCGAATATAAGATTAAAAAAACAGACAGTAAATCCATGCAGTGGATTACAAAGCATCCGGAGTGTATTAATCGTTCTAAAGGACGAAAAAGCGTGAGTTATGCTTTAGGGGTTCAAAAAAGAGTCTCGTATGATACGACAGAAAATCAACTTGTAAAATTCATGCTTTTGACAACGATAAAAAAGCTAAAAAGTTTTAAACGTATCTATTTAGCTGGTTTCAAAGATCCTGAAAAGACTGCTGATCCCGAGATTTTGACTAAAATCGATAGCATGATATCGAAGATTGACGGTCAATTGAAAAATCCTGTGTTTGATGAGGTTTCTCAGCTTAAAAGCATAAATACGATGTCGTTGGTATTTCAAATGGCACCCGGATATAGAGACCTATATAGGTATTTTCAATTAGTTCAGAGAGGAATATCCTTCAGCGGCGAAGTATATAATTTTTCACTTAAGGAAACATCTACACTTTATGAGTATTGGTGTTTTATTAAGCTTGTGAATATTATGAAAAAAAGATATACACTTCTTGATGAAGGAAATGACATTATCAAGGCTAATCGCAAGGGGGTAACGGTAACTTTATCTAAAGAACGAAAATCCGAAGTAAAATTTATAGATGCAAAAACCGGAGATAAATTTGAACTTGTTTATAATCCGGGAGAGTACCCTTCAGATACCGTTAAGCAGGTTCCGGATAATGTTCTTAAACTTACAAAAAGAACAAACGCGGAAGGAAAATATGCTCATTTCCAGTATGTTTTTGATGCGAAGTATAAAGTTGAAATGAATCCGGATGAACATTATCCAGACAAGAAACCCGGACCTAAGGTTGCAGATATAAATACTATGCATCGATATAGAGACGCGATAGTATCTAAAGAAGGTTTGTTAAATGAAAAATTAATGTTTGGATCCTATGTTCTTTTTCCGTATCCAAATGATGAAGAGGAATATCGTTCTCATCAGTTCTATCGCAGTATACAATCAGTAAATATAGGCGGAATTCCTTTTTTGCCGGGTAAAACAACAATTGCAGAAGAAATACTTGAAAAACTGGTCGGAGAATCTGATATCAGTGCTTTTGATAGAGCAATCTTGCCTAAAGGTATTGAAGAAAGAATCGAAAAGGTTGATTGGTCAAAAGAAAATGTTCTCGTTGGATCTTTAAGCTCTCGAGAACAATGGGATCTTTGCCACAAAGAAAACTATTATTATGTTCCTGTTGCAAGCTTATATGACTATCATCAGGTAGATTATGTTGCAATTTATCAATCAAAGAAATTGTTCGCAGAAGAGGCAGGCATTTTGTTTTATGGAAAAGTTACTAAAACTGAGATTCTTCCTCGAAAAGATATAAATAGTCTTAAAGGTAGAACTGCTCCCAATGCAAAGTGTTATAAATATACAATCAGTGAATGGAAGAAAATAGCTACAAAAATAGAATTTGAGAAGGACTGGGTTTATAAACCGAGATATACAAATGATTTTTTGCTTCATAATGTTAGGTCCACGTTTGAGCTATTTAATATAAGATCTGAAGCAGATTATCGATTAGTATATGAACTTCGAAGAATACAGGAAAATATTAAAGTACAAGATGATACAAAAGAGTTGTTTGTACGAATTAATGATAATATTTCGATTTATAACGACGGATTATATATTCGCGTATTCAGTGTGCTTGATGGAAAAGATATCTTTAGAAAACCAACAAAAGATTTTACGGAATCTCCAAGCATAGTTTTTGAAGGAATTAAAGACTATATAGAGTATTAAAAAATATACAAAACCATCATTTTGTTAGAGTAGTTGATTGGATAAATTGAGGGGTGATATCAAATGAATTATTGGCCTATAATTATTATTTCTGCAATAATTTGGGCGATTATTTGGGGAATTGCAACAAATAAGGTAATCCAAAATAAAGGATATGAAGAAAACTGGTTCTTGTGGGGTTTTCTTTTTAGCTTTATTGCTTTTATAGTAGCGTGCACCAAGCCGTCCAAAACTATAGATTATATGTCTGAAGCAGATAGAGTGGATTTAATAAAAAAATATAAAGATTTAATGGATTCTGGGGCTATAAGTGAAGAGGATTACTTAGAAAAAAAGGAAGAAATAATACATGGTGATAAACAAAATAATAATCTAGAAAAATCAAATAGATTATTAAGACAAACTATTTTTGAAATAATAAAATCCGGTAAAGACGGAGTTTTTGAACATAAGATATATACTGATGTTCCCAAACAATATAATTACGAAGAGATAGAAATTGAACTTGAAAACATGATCGAAAATAGAGAGATAGATTATGTAGATGGAAGATTTGTCATAAATCCAAACATCAAATAGATGATAAAAGAAATAAATAGGAAAAATTATGTTTGGAGTTTATCATGGAGATTTATACGGTTGAACAAATAACAGAAGCTGATTACGGCTGTGAGGAAACAGAAAGAAAAGAACCGACAGCACTTCTAAAGCTTAGATTAATAAGAAATGAAGAGAGCAAGTACGTCGAATTTCCGGAAGCAGAGCTTGAAAGCAAAGGAATTACCGAAGGAAAGAAAGTTATAATAACCGATGATGGCAAAGTATTAAAGTATGTGCGTGTTGTGGCAGCAGTTATTAGAGACGGAGACAAAATCTTAGCTACAGCAAGAGGATACGGTGAATACAAAGGCTGGTGGGAATTCCCCGGTGGGAAAATTGAAAAAGGAGAAACTCCTCAACAAGCGCTCGTTCGTGAGATTAAAGAAGAACTTTCTGCAACTATAGAAGTTGACGAATTGATTTACACTATTGAGTATGATTACCCCACGTTTCATCTTTCGATGGATTGCTTCTGGGCTAAGTTAGTTGAAGGTGAATTAATACTTAAAGAAGCAGAAGCTGCTAAGTGGTTATCTAAAGATGAACTACTCTCGGTAAAGTGGTTGCCAGCCGATAAGGATTTGATACAATTCATGCTGTAAAGAAATGATTGAATAGGCAATGCGCATATTAAAGCGCATTGCTTTTTTTATTATAATAATAGATTTATAAATTCTGAAATTATTTTATTTTGGAGTAAAAAATGAATGAAGAAGAAATAATAAAACAAATAATCGTTGAAAAGTATTATGAAGAATTGTTTGAAATTTTGAGTGAATATATTAACCGAAACAGCAAAGAATTTTGTTATGGTGGTAATTTTTTTGAGGAGGGTTGGAATCGATTTTTTAAACCGTTTTTAAGGGAATATGAGATTGAGAAATTGTCATTGGTAAGCAGTGAGGACGCGTTCTTTCTTGATATGATTGTGAAGGCCAGAATCCAAATCTACGATACACATGATATGGGATATGGTTATATGCTGGATGAGTATTTTAGGATAGGTTCAGGAATGGATACGCAATATGAGAATTTTGAAATAGTGTTTGTTGGATTAGATTTGAGCAGAAATTGTTAATATAAAAAAAACTTAAGACATATAGTATAATTGTGCCCAAAATAGAAATGTGCAAAAAAACGCACATTACTATTTGTATATTATTATCATAAATATAGCAGTTGTAATTGCCGATAAACTATTTATAACAGAGGTGAAATTTATGTACGAAGCAAACGGAAAGAAAATGCTGAATATGATGATCTTGGAAGTTCTTAAAGAATATTCGGACAGTGAACATGGACTTCAGCAGCAGGATATTATAGATCTTTTAAAATTGAAATATGGTACCGGTTGTGAGAGAAGAGCCGTAAAAAGCAATATAGTTTCTCTTCGTGAAATGGGTTACAAGATTGGCACTAAAAAAGGCTATTATCTTGAGGAAAGAGAATTCACGGATGCGGAACTTCGTCTTTTAATAGACGGTGTTTTTACATCGGGAGCTATTACGGATAAAGAAGCTCATAAACTGGTTGGCAAACTGGAGCAGTTTTCTAATAAATACTTCAAGTCACATGTGGCTTATGTACACAGCACATCCAGCGGAAAGAATTCCGAGAATCAGAATGTAATGGATTCAATAGCGGCTATTGATACCGCGATATCTAAAGGAAAGAAAATCGCTTTTTCATATCTGCAGTATGGAATAGATTTTAAACTACATCCTAAAAGAAGCATCAGATATGTTGTCAGCCCTTATCAGATGATTAACAACAAAGGCAAATACTATCTGATAGGAAATTATGATGAGCATGATGATGTTTCGCATTACAGGCTCGACAGAATCACAGATGTTGAGATCCTCAAGGAAAACCGCAAGCCGATGAAGACCATTCAAGGCCTCGAAAAAGGCTTTAACATCCAGGAGTACATATCAGAACATGTTTATATGTATTCCGGCGAAAGCGAACGATTTAAACTGCGTACAAACGAAAATATGATGGATACACTTGTTGATAGTTTCGGTAAAGATTTCAGAGTTGAGTTTGGAGAAGGCAGCGATATCATTGTTAGCCTTAAATGTAATCCGAACGCATTCTTCTACTGGGCTATGCAGTACGGAAACAATGTAGAAGTATTAGAGCCGGAGAGTATGAGAGAGCGAATAAAGAAGACGGCTTTGGCGATGTATAAAAAGTACCAATAAGAAGAGGATTATATTATGAATGTAATGGGACGTAATTATGGAATATGTGAGTATTCAAAGAAGCAGATTATTGAAATGTGTAAGGAAATAGACATCTCGCAGTTATATAATCTGGATGCAGTAAATTACCTTAGTGCAGTTAAGGAAGATACTGAACTCTGCAACGAGGTTGTTGCAGAATGGGTACTAAAAAACATTAAAAAGATAAAGAAAATTAAAATGTTTATAAGAAACAAATCCTATTTTGTGTCTAGCCATAACGGAATCTTGACGAGCAACGAGAGATTAAATCCCAGCAATAGAGAAGAAGAAATTCTTGCAAAAAATATGCATCGAAGATATTACGAACAAATCGGTGAAATAATTGATTACCAAATACCGCTTAAAGATTATTTAAAAGAGAATAAAGATTCTCATTTAGGTAAAATAGACTTGCTGTCTGTGAATGAAAATACAAAGAAAATACACATAATTGAGCTTAAAAAATTCGGCAGTAAGGAAACAATGCTACGCTGTATATTAGAGGGACTGACTTATTATTATAATTTGAACAAATCAAAACTGAAGGAAGACTATGCATGGAAGTTCAGAAAAGAAATTAAAGAGGGCCTAAGGGAAGATATTTCGGATTATGATTTTGTTGTAACACCACTAGTTTTTAAGGAAAGCCAAGCGTTTGTCGAAATGATGGAAATGCACAATGGTTACAGAGATAATCTTCAGAAACTAATGGATTCGTTGGGGAATATTATCGAGCTTTACTATCTGGATGGAAAAGATGAAAAAGCGATATGTCATCATTTTTCTGAGATTTGGGATTATTCATAAAAAAGACATTTTGGAAAGGTAGACTTTCACGAGTTTAGGACTAGAGAATAAATATGAGTGACGTAATTAAAGTTAGAATACAAAGAGGAGCATCACAGATTGGCGGTGTATGTACAGAAGTTTTTACAGATAACACAAGAATCTTCTTTGACTTCGGAACACCATTGGAGGGTGAAGGAAATCAGGACAAGCTTAAGATAGAAGGCCTGAACTTCGGCAAAGCAAATACTGATGCCGTTTTCCTTACGCACTATCATGGTGATCATGTCGGAGAAGTACCAAGTATTAACTCGGAGATACCTGTGTACATGCACAAAACTGCTCGCAAGATACTTCAGGCGCAGCAGGAACATAAAGTTGGTGTAGGAGAGATTGTCTGGGCGAAAGATGCAAAGGATTTATCTGTAGATGAACCTGTAACCATAAAAGATTTGAAGATAACTCCTTTAGCGTCCGACCACTCTGCGAGTGATTCGTTGATGTATCTTGTCGAAGGTTATGGCAAGCGAATTCTTATTACCGGAGATTATAGACTTCATGGTTTTTACAGCGACAGAGTAAGAAAGACTTTCAAGACCATTGGACACATTGATCTTATGATAACGGAAGGCACAAATCTAGACAGAGAATCGAAGTATAACAAAGATGAAAAATGGGTTACGGAAGAGTTCGATAAACTAATTAAAAAATATAAATACGTATTTCTTTTCACATCTTCTTCGAACATTGACAGAATAGCTGCTTTTTCCAGATGTGTTCCCGAAGGGAAATATGTTATTGCTGATGAATATCAGCAGAAGATTCAGCAAATCGCAGACGAAAGCCGCAAAGAAGAATTCAAATCAAATAAGGTTTTGTATTATAGCGATTATCTTAAACCAAAGTTCGAAAAACTTGGTGGCGGAATGGTTGTCAGAACCGGCGATAAGTTCAAAGAAATAGTAAGCTATTTTTCCGATAAATATCCTGAAGATACTTGCTTGATTTACTCGATGTGGAAAGGCTATGAAGAAAAGCTTGCTTCTGTCAGAGAGATGCTTAACTGCTGTAAGAATGTTGAGAGAATACATGTTTCAGGCCATGTTACCAAAGAGGATTTGGAAGAGATTTTAAGGATGGTGATGCCGGAGAAGGTGATTATTCATCATACTAATAATATTTTTTGGGAAGAGTTTATATCTAACGTTACATCCAATGTTGTATTTTGGCACCTGAAAGATAGCGATACTAAGGAAGTTTAGTTTAAGGAGAGATATATGAAAAGTACTTTTAATAGGGATTATGATAACACTCTAGATTTATTTAATACTCAAAATGGTTTTATTGAAAAAATGATGGATGACGTTATTAGAGGGGAAGCGTTTATTGCATTTCGTCCCCAAAAAAAGATGACGGTATATATGAAAGGTAGAAAACTTTGTGAAATAAATTCTCCAATGAATACCCCAATAATAGATAGTAAATGTTTACCCATATTAAAATCAGGTTCGAGCAAAAAACAAATTACAGAACAAGAATGGAAAAAGAAAACAGGGGTATTAGATTTTTCATGGAAAGATATTTATCCTGAGATTAAAGACAATTTATATCTAGAACTTAGTCCTGAAGCAAAATTAGTATCTGGATTGTATAAGTTTTCTCCAATGGTGGATAGTAATGATTCAAATATTATTTTGCTAGATATAGAAGCCAAATTCAGTTATTCAAAAGGAGTTGATAAAAAACAAGATTTGAGAATTGATGTTGTTCTATATAATACGATTACTAGGCAATTGGCATTTGTTGAAGTAAAGAGACTTAATGATGAGAGGCTTCAGAAAGATGGAGTACTATCAGAAGAAATAAAGAATCAGTTGGCTTCATATAAAAAACTTATTAATGATGAAAGCAATGAAATTATTCGAGAATTCAATAAAACAATTGAGGCATATTCATCGATTTATCAAAAAAAGATTGAGCCAATAGATAAGGATAAAATTTTATTAAGTTTATTGGTTACTGAATTTAAAGAAGAGGATAAAAAAATTATCGATTCTTTATCAAAGCAGATTCAAGACTCTAACTTGCGCAATATATCCTTTCTTTCAAGAGGGAAAATTGCGGATGCAACACAGGGGACCTTGAAAAAATGGTTTTCTGAAATGCAATAAATGATAATAAACCGATAAGATAAAAAAGCGATGTGCTAAAAACAGCACATCGCTTTTTTTATGATGTAAATAGAAAAGCACATGAATAGGAGGAAGTAGAAAATGAATCAAATATATAAACTTAATGCGGAAGTGATGAAATATTATCGGTCGATGCTTGAGAAAAAGGGAAAAGAAGTGAAAGCTTTTCTTAATGGAATTGATATAGATGAGGAGACTATTGATTACTTTAACCTTGGTTATTCCGGAACGGATTTATACGGGCTCGTTTATCATTTTAATGCGTTAGGATTTGACGATGATTTAATTATTGAGTCAGGATTGGCTGATTTTGATGAAACCAATGGAATAGAAGATGTGTTTCATAACAGACTGATTATTCCTGTAATTGATGATGAGAACAAAGTAATAGGTTTTTCCGGAAGGACTTTGGATAATGAAGCTCCGATATATCTTAATTCTCATAAGTCTTTAGTCTTTGATAAAAACAAAAGCTTTTTTGGCCTTAATCGTGCAAAGGATTCCAAAGCTGGATATCTGATTTTATGTGAAGGATTCTTTGATGTTATCTCATTACATCAGGCCGGATTTGATATGGCTATTGCAAACCTTGGAACGAAACTAACGAAGGATCAAGCAAACATTCTAAAGAAGTATACTGATAAAGTTTATGTTTGCTACGACACAGATAATGTAGGAATTAAAGCGGCAACTAATGCAGAAGAGGTTTTAGAAAATGTCGGAGTCAAAGGACAGATAATTGATTTATCTCCATACAAAGATCCTCAGGAATTTGTAAAAAAAGAAGGAGCAAAAGCATTTGAAAGACTTCTTAAAAAACAATAGGTAAAGAAGGGGGGTTAATTATGATTATTTTTACTATAGATTTTTCATCAAAAGAAAAACTTAGGTTTGACTGCCCTAAGGGATTTGATGAAGATTCTTATTTACGAAAATTGAGTATAGATGGTTTGAAAAATAAATATCCTGACGATGAAGAAAAAGTGATTAAACGTCTTAATTACGAATTAAATATTATTTGTGAGAACGGATTAAGTGCATTTATCTTGGTGCTGTGGGATTGTGTCAGCCTTTCAAAGGAAAGAGGCATTATGGTTGGTCCGGGGCGAGGAACTTTACCATCGAGTTTGGTGTCGTATTGCCTTGGAATAACCATGGTTGATCCTATAGCTAACAATCTGATATTTGAAAGGTTTCTTCATTCCGAAAAGATTGAGTTCCAGGAGGCATGGATTGATTTTGATCATACCAGACAGAAAGAGATATTTAATTATGCCTGTGAAAAATACAAATATGATTCCCCTGTTCTTTCGATAACTGAATCGTTTGATACAGAATACATAGGAATAATTCCCGAATTATATGTTATCAGCGAAACTATAAAAAAAGTTAAAGAAAAAAGAGGAAAAGAAATAGATATTTACAACTTGCAATATGATGATATGGATGTATTTGGCTGCATTTGGAATGGCTATATAGATAACATCTCATTCCTTGAAAGAAATGGTATCAGGAATTTTTTTAAAAGAATGCGCCCTTTTTCTGTTGAACAACTGGCTGCAGGCATATGGTTATATCCTGAGTCAGATAATATATGGAGTAGAAAAGAAATTTATCATGAATATATAGAGGCGAGAAATTCTAAAAAAGAATCGGTTTTTGATATTGAAACTATTAAAGAAATTACGCATAGCACATATGGATTGCTTTTATATCAGGAACAGATAATAGAAGTGTTTAACAGAATAGGTGGTTTTTCGCTTAAGCAAAGCAATGAGGCAAGAAAAGCACTTGGAAAAAGAAGCATGGTTGAAATAGAAAAAAACAGAAATGCTTTTATAAATGGTGATAGAAAAAAAGGAATCTCAGGTTGCATGGCTCAGGGGATTAGTGTTGAGGATGGCGTAAAGATTTATTTTATGATGGTTGATAATTCAGGCTATGCAGGTAACAAGTCACATCTTTTATCTTTCGCTACGCTTGCCTATCAGGTAGCCTGGCTAAAACATTATTATCCTTTCGAATACGGCGAGGCTTTTTCATATCTTTAACTTATGATAAAATATCTGCTATATGATATTTCTTTTATGAGGAGAAAAATATGTGCTTGATTTGCGACAGAATTGAAATGATTAAGAACGGAACTAATCCGTATTTTGTGAAAGAGCTTGAAACGGGTTATGTTGTCATTGGCGACAACCAGCATTTTTACGGTTATGCGCTCTTTTTATATAAGAATCATAATTATTCCGAATTGTTCCAGTTAGATATGCCTGAACGCCTCAAATTTATGGAGGAAATGTCCATTGTGGCTGAGGCTGCATCGAAGGCTTTCGGACCGGAGAAAATGAATTATGAATTGCTGGGTATGGGCGATGCGCATCTTCACTGGCATTTGTATCCCAGAAGAAAAGGCGATATAGGAAATTACGGAAATAACGGCGTGGGACCTGTATGGTGTCTTCCTTTTGATAAGATTTATGATGATTCAAACCGTCCATCTGCCGAAGAACTTGAGAAGATGAAAGATGCTTTAAAAACTGAACTGGAGAAGCTTTTACAAGCATAGTGAATATATGTATCCGACTAGAGAAGAAGCTGAAATTTTATTAATAGATGCGGCAAAATGCAATCCCGGCGCTTGGGTTGGGCACAGCAAGACCGCTGCGCACTGTGCGGAAAGGATAGCGTTTTATACGGGGATGGATCCTGAGAAAGCCTATGTATTAGGATTGTTGCATGATATAGGACGTAAGTTCGGAGTGAGTTACTTAAGACATGTTTCCGACGGTTATACTTATATGATGTCCTTGGGCTTCGATGACGCAGCGCGAATCTGTCTTACGCATTCCTTTTACGGCACAGATATAGGAACCTATGTGGGAAAGACTGACACGAGCGAAGAAGAAACGGAATTAATTCGTACGAAACTAGCGGAGACTGTGCAGGATGAATATGATGAACTGATTCAGTTCGTGGATTCTATCGCAGGCACGGAAGGTGTAATGGATATTATCGACCGAATGGATGACGTTAAGAGTCGCTATGGTTCATACAATCCCGGAATACGGGAAAACAATTTAAGACTCAAAGACTTTTATGAGCAAAAAATGGGTATGGATTTGTACGTGGCGGTTGATAAAGATAATTACAGACCGTAATAAATAATTTCCCAAGAGAAATTAAAAACTCCTCTTGACTCTAACGTTACGTAATAGTTTATGGTATTATTATCACGGAGGGAAAAGAGATGATGACAGTAAATGAAGTTAGCAAACTCGCGGGTGTTAGTATACGAACCCTGCAGTATTATGACACGATTGGACTTTTGAAGCCGGCAGAGTATTCCGAGTCGGGTTACAGACTGTATGACGATACGGATCTGGAAAGACTGCAGCAGATTTTACTGTTTCGCGAGCTTGAATTCCCGCTAAAAGAGATTAAAGATATTATCAACAGGTCCGACTTTGACAAGAAAAAGGCGCTTGAACAGCAGATTAAGCTTTTAACTTTGAAGAAGGAGCATTTGGAGAATCTTATATCCTTTGCCCGTGAATTAAAGAAGAAAGGAGCAAATAAAATGGATTTTTCAGCATTTGATACAAGTAAAATAGATGAGTATTCAAAGAAAGCCAAAGAGCAGTGGGGCGAAACCAAAGAATATAAAGAATATAAGAAAAAGAGCGCTAAGCGTTCCAAAGAAGATGATAAGAAAATCATGGCTGATTTTATGGATATCTTCACAGAATTTGGCACCATAAAAGATACAGACCCTTCATCAGCTGACGCACAGACGCTGGTTAAGAAACTTCAAAACTACATTTCCGAACATTTCTACAACTGTTCCAACGAAGTTCTTGCAGGCTTAGGCGCTATGTATGCTGGCGGAAATGAGTTTACTGAAAACATTGACAATGCAGGCGGTGAGGGCACGGCAGATTTTGTTTCCAAAGCAATAAATGTTTTTACGAAAAAATAATAAAACAAGCAACGCCTGAAAGCAGGCAAAATAAAAGGGTAGGAGACAACTCCTACCCTTGATTTTTTCTTTTATGAGTTTTACAACTGCGAATATCCGAAGCCGTTTACCAAAGCTTCGAGCTTTTGTCCTTTGGCACACATAGGACAGTTTTCTCTCGAATAATAGCCGTAGTTCGGGATGTCGGAGGAAGTGAAGATCGACTTTACTTCAATGCCGGCACATTTGGTGACTGCGGAGAAGATGGCTGCGATACCGCCTACGGTTCCGCCGTAGTAAACTACCGAATCGATTGCCTGAAGAATGGTCTTACCGGATGTGATGGAGTCGGTCAGTATGAGTACGTTCATGCCTTCCACCATACGAATCTTGTTGTCACGGAATATCATCTGTCCCATCGAGTTTACTTCGGGAGTGATGACCGAAATATTGTTACCGAAACTAAGACATGTTTTATAACTGTGAGAGAGTTCCTCTGCGAGAAAAGCTCCGATTACTTCCGTTTCATCGAGGCATACAATGGTATCCACAGCGAAGGATAGCATATAGTTTTCTGCGAGAGCCTTC